>OBKR01001331.1_pt1 | contig 21808 bp, 18 predicted proteins | sample 1518991 | NCBI WGS metagenome assembly OBKR01 (sample SAMEA2452117, study PRJEB22498) | human gut metagenome | biome: human feces; feature: human gut; material: feces | place: Australia | collected 2012
ACTCTTTCTCAAAACGGATAATATTTAAACCGTCCAACTTTTTGGGGTCACTTCATCCTTCCGGTTTGGGAGGATTTCTTTTATTTATTAATTTTGCAGCGATATTCAACAATCTGTTTATAATTGTACTCAAATTTTTACCTGCACTGCTTGCAGTGAAACCCTATAAAACATTACGATGAAAATAAGAAATATTGATCTGGGCGACAAGCCTGTACTGCTTGCTCCTATGGAGGACGTGACAGACCCTGCATTCCGCTTGCTGTGCAAAGAATTTGGAGCAGACATGGTATATACCGAATTTGTATCGAGCGATGCCTTGATTCGCTCAGTTGGAAAAACCATGTTAAAACTGAACATCAGTGATGCAGAACGTCCTGTTGCCATTCAAATATATGGGAAAGATACTGATACCATGGTAGAAGCTGCCCGTATTGTGGAACAAGCCAATCCAGATATTTTGGACTTGAATTTCGGTTGCCCGGTAAAACGTGTAGCAGGTAAAGGAGCTGGTTCCGGAATGTTGCAGAATGTTCCGAAAATGCTGGAGATAACCAAGGCTGTTGTTGATGCCGTAAAAATTCCGGTAACGGTAAAGACCCGTCTGGGATGGGATGCGGAACACAAAATCATCGTCGAACTGGCAGAACAGCTGCAAGACTGTGGTATCGAAGCTTTAACCATACACGGACGTACACGAGCACAAATGTATACAGGTGAAGCCGACTGGACACTGATCGGTGAGGTCAAGAATAATCCACGTATGCATATTCCTATTATCGGTAATGGCGATGTTACAACTCCACAGCGTGCACAAGAATGCTTCGACCGTTACGGAGTGGATGCCATTATGATAGGCCGTGCCAGCTTCGGACGCCCATGGATATTCAAAGAAGTAAAACATTACCTGAAAACTGGAGAAGAACTTCCTCCTTTGTCATTCAAATGGAAAATGGACGTCTTACGCCGTGAAGTACAAGATAGTGTCAATCTGCTCGACGAACGCCGGGGTATTCTTCATGTCCGCCGTCATCTGGCTGCATCTCCATTGTTTAAAGGCATTCCTAATTTTAAGGATACACGTATAGCCATGCTTCGCGCAGAAACATTGCCGGAGCTGAACGGAATACTCGATCATATAGAAAGCACTTTCGGAGGAGAATAATAGAACAGTTTATCCCATCAGCTTAAAAACTGGTGAGATAAACCATCTTTTATACATCAATGTAGCAAGCTGGTAAACAAAGAATGCCGATACAAAACCTACGATGGCATCTATCAGATAATGCGCCTGAATATATACAGTAGCGCAGCAAAGAAGAATATAGAAAGGAGCCAGCACATAAGCCAGTTTCTTGTTTACACGCCATGCCATTATCATTACAATAGTAGATATTCCTACATGTGAACTGGGAAAAGCTGCGGTAGGACGTTCTCCAACTTCCTGTGAAGCCTCGACAAGCTGATAGAACAAACCGTGCTCAAAGCCCGGACCAGGTATCAGATAATCATTGGTATTAAAGTAGTCCCCAATAGCAGGGAAAATGCAGGCGTTTACCTTATCCATCCCGATAGCCGGAAAATAGAACTGAGGTCCTGCTACGGGTAACATTATATAGACAAAATAATAAATGAAAAATGAGGTAACCAGTACGAAACAAATCTTTTCGAACCATTCAAACCGGTTCAGAAAATAATATACCACTACCACCAGTATCATCGGATAATAAAAGAAGTAGCCCATATTGAAAGGTTCACTGAACCATATGGAAGGACAGAGCTTGCTGAATTCAACAGCAGGCTGACAGCCAAACAATATCTGCTCAGCATGAGCAAATAAATAATCCAGGTTAGGGAACAGACGGTTAAACTCAAATGTATCCGGATACCAGTAAGCGAGCAGACTCATCTGCACAGCCATACGGACAAAAGCCGTCAGACGACAGGGAAAAGCCTGATACAGAAATATCAGGACAAACGTCAGAATAACAATACCCAGACGCTCCAGCAACATCATGCCCGGATGATCCATACGAGGAAAAAGCAATAAAATCAGCAAAGATGTTAAAGCATTGTATATCAAGCTAATTGTTTCTACTGCAAACAATCCCCTTCCACTATCTACACGTTCAAACAATTTTATAGCCATTTCTCCTTTTTATACCATGCAATAATCTCTTTTACACCTCTCTCTAACGGGTATTCTGCCCGATAGCCTAATTCTTTTTCCAATGGAGTAATATCACATTGCCAGTTACGCTGCTTCATTATTTTATACTTATCCAGATTCAATGTGCTCGATTTATGAAACAGTCGGGCTATGTTTTCAGCAAAGAAAGATATTACTTTAAGCAAAGCCAACGGACATGTAAAACGTATCAACCACGGATTGCCTAACTCTTTTTGGATTAAATCAGAAAATGTCCGGCTATTATATACATATCCGTCACTTACAAAATAAGCTCTGCGCACTACTTTCTTATCAATAGCGCGATATACAGCTTGGACCAGGTCCTTGACATACACAAATGTTATATCCTGCCTACGAAATCCGGCAGCAAAATCAACATGACGTGAAATCGATTCGACCATCAGGAAATAGTCTTTCTCCCGAGGACCATAAACTCCTGTCGGACGGAATATGACATACGGAAAATCCTTCAGCTTCTGCAAGTATTCTTCCGAATGCAGCTTACTTACCCCATAAGCTGTATTAGGGCGAGGCGTATCTTGTTCACAAATGGGAGAATAGTCTTTTTCCCTTATCGGTCCGAAGATACTCAACGAACTGATATAAATGAATTGTTCGGGAAGCATCTCCAAACGCATCAATGTTTCAATAAAATGACGAGTGGCCCAATAATTACCTATTTCAAAATCTGCTTTGTCACGGCACTTCGTCACCCCTGCACAATGAATGATGTAATCCCATCCACCATGCTCCAGTTTATGTTGCTTCAATTGTTCTTCCAAACGGTCGGAATCAGTAAAATCAAGCTCAGCAAAACTGATACGGCTATCTTGCAAATATTTCCTGCTACTGCTCTTACGTACACCAGCCCATACCTGCATACCGCGCTCCAGCCCTCCTTCTACCAAAAAGCTTCCGATAAAGCCGCTTGCTCCGGTTACCAATACTTTTTTCTCCATGCGGCAAAGATAATAGTTTCTCACCTTTCTACCTTAAAATATAGCGAGTTATTGCTCCTTTATTCCATTTATTTTGTTTACTTTGTGAAAGAAACAGTTGTTGTATCAGGCTGGTTATTCCAAAGGTTACAGCAGCAAATTAAAACATTACGATTATGGCAAAGAAAAAGAAAGAAAAAAAAGGCGGAAAATATATGAAGAAAAAAGAACTGGCAGAGATGCTGGTCAATTATTTCCGTATGAAGCCAATGGAAAGTTTCGGTATGAAACAGTTGTTCACCGGACTGAAACTAACTACTCATCCATTGAAAATGCTTTGTGCCGATATCGTTCAGGAAATGGCAGAAGATAATTTTCTGATAGAAACAGAAAAAGGACATTATAAGCTGAATGATAAAGGTCAGATTATGACCGGAACATTCCAGCGTAAAAGCAACGGAAAAAATCTTTTTATTCCGGAAGATGGTGGAGAGCCTGTCTTTGTAGCAGAACGCAATTCTGCGCATGCCATGAATAATGACAAAGTTAAGATTATCCTTTGTGCCAAACGCCGTCGACATGAAATAGAAGGACAAGTTATTGAAATTCTGGAACATGCCAATACCAATTTCGTAGGAACTCTGAAAGTCAGCAAAAACTATGCATTCCTTCTTACAGAAAGCAATACACTTGCCAATGACATCTTCATTCCTAAAGAAAAGTTAAAGGGAGGGAAAAACGGAGATAAAGCTGTGGTCAAGATAACCGAATGGCCCGAAGAAGCAAAAAATCCGTTTGGAGAAGTTATAGATATTTTAGGGAAAGCAGGTGAGAACACAACAGAAATGCATGCCATTCTTGCTGAATACGGATTGCCTTATGTCTATCCGCAAGCTGTAGAGGCTGCAGCCGAAAAGATATCGGCAGAAATAACTCCTGAAGACTATGCAGAACGTGAAGACTTCCGCGATATCGTAACTTTTACCATCGACCCCAAAGATGCTAAAGACTTTGACGACGCACTTTCTATCCGTCAGTTGAAACCTGGATTATGGGAAGTAGGTGTACACATTGCTGATGTTTCACATTATGTAAAAGAAGGTAGTATCATCGATAAAGAAGCTGTAAAACGAGCTACTTCCGTGTATCTGGTAGACCGTACTATTCCGATGCTGCCCGAACGTCTTTGTAATTTTATCTGTTCACTGCGTCCAGACGAAGAGAAGCTGGCTTATTCTGTTATTTTCAATATGAATGAAAAGGCAGAAATAAAAGATTACCGTATTCGTCATACAGTCATCAAATCGAATCGCCGTTTCACTTATGAAGAAGCACAAAACATTATCGAGACAGAAGAAGGAGATTATAAGGAAGAAATACTTCAACTGAATAAGCTTGCACAAATTCTTCGTGAAAAGCGAATGGCTGCCGGTGCCATTAACTTCGACCGTTGTGAAGTAAAATTTGAAATAGATGAAAAAGGAAAACCTTTGAGTGTATACTTCAAGGTTTCAAAAGAGGCAAACAAGCTGATAGAGGAATTCATGTTGCTGGCAAATCGTACGGTAGCCGAACATATCGGAAAAGTTCCTAAGAATAAAAAGCCGAAGGTATTTCCTTACCGTATCCACGACTTACCTGATCCGGACAAACTGGATAACCTGAGTCAGTTTATAGCACGTTTTGGCTACAAGATACGTACAGGAGGAAGTAAAACAGATGTATCTAAGTCAATCAACCGACTGCTGAGCGACATTGAAGGTAAAAAAGAACAAAATCTGATAGAAACCGTTTCATTACGTGCCATGCAGAAAGCAAGATATTCTATATATAATATCGGACACTATGGGCTGGCATTCGATTTCTATACACATTTCACTTCTCCAATTCGCCGTTATCCAGACTTGATGGTTCACCGGTTACTTACCCGCTACCTTGCAGGAGGAAGAACTGCACAAGCTGATAAGTATGAAGAATTATGCGAACATAGCTCTGCTATGGAGCAGACTGCTGCCAGTGCCGAACGTGCATCCATCAAATACAAACAAGTAGAATTTATGAGTGAGCGTATCGGAAACGTTTATGATGGAGTTATATCAGGAGTCACTGAATGGGGACTTTATGTAGAAGTCAACGAGAACAAATGTGAAGGTATGGTTTCTATGCGTGATCTGGGTAACGACTACTATGAGTTCGACGAGAAGAACTACTGTCTTATCGGACGGCGTCATCATCGCAAATTCAGTCTTGGCGATCCGGTAAAAATTAAGGTAGCCCGTGCTAACCTGGAAAAGAAGCAGCTTGATTTCATCCTTGCTGACGAATAAAGAAACAGTGTAATACACAAAAACGGACCTGTGCAGAAAGCTCTACAGGTCCGTTTTTTTATAATGTCTTTATTGACTTTCTATCGAAGATATAAATCAATTTCTACTTATTCAGCAACCGTTTACTAAGAAAACGTACAGGATACCATACCGACAGAAAACCAATCAATAATACGGTAATAAAAATAAGAAGTACATCTGATGCATGTACACTTACCGGATAAGCATCAACTACAAAGCTTCCAGAGCTTCCCAAAGCTATCAGGCCATATTCTTGCTGCAACCAACAAAGCAGCAAACCTAACACAACTCCTGCAAACGCTCCGAAAAACGATATCATACGTCCTTCGAACAAAAAGATACGCACTATCTGCCGATCGCTCGCACCCAAATTGCGCAAGGTCACAACATCATCGCGCTTATCAATAATGAGCATCGAGAGAGAGCCTATCACATTGAAACATGCAATCATCAGGATGAAAGTAAGAAACAGGTAAGAAATAAGCTTTTCTATTTCCATTATACGATAGGTATCTGCCTGCTGCTCGTAACGGTCTTGTACCAGGAAATCATCACCTAACAAATCTTGTATATGTTTTTTTACTGCATCCGTATCTGCTCCAGCTTTCAGTTTCAGATTTATTGCACTGACCTCTGTAGTATATTGAAATAAACGTCGGGCAAAATCTATTGATGTCAGTATGTAAGAAGCATCATATTTTTCCTGGTTTACAGCAAAAACAAGTCCCGATGAAAATAAATTACCGGTAACAAAAGCTGTAGAAGGATTTGCCATATTTACCTTTGCACCACGACGGGGAGCGTATATTTCCAACGGATCCAGAAAACGGATACCTGAGCCTAATGTAGAAAGCAATTGAATACCGGGAATAGCATAATCAACAACCTCATCATGAAGCAGTAAATCACCTCTTCCAAAAAGAATACTGTCTATGGGAGTCAGCTGATCAAAGTTATCTTCAACTCCTTTCACCACTGCCATAGCCTGTCTGCCTTGATATTGCACCATTACATTGTCTTCCAAAGACTCGGAATAAACTTCTACGTCTGGCATTTTTTTGAGCTGAAGCACTCGCTTATCTTGCCCGTCAAATACCTTTCCGCGAACAGCAGTAATCTTCAATTGCGGATCGAAGGCTGTAAAAAATGTAGTTACCAAATCTTGAAACCCATTGAATACAGACAACGTACATACCAGTGCCAGCGTAGCAAGTGCCACTCCACATACGGAAATAGCCGAAATCACATTGATAGCATTATGCGATTTCTTGGAAAACAAATATCTTCGAGCTATGTAAAAGGGGAAATTCATGGTGTATTAATTTTTCACCACAGACCGCACTTCTATAACAAAAAGAAATAGAATGATGCAGCCTGTGGTGAACAAGAGAGTTTATTTCTTAAGCAGCTCATCGATATGAGCAGCATAATCCAGCGAATCGTCGACAAAGAATTTAAGTTCCGGAATAATACGCAACTGATGACGTACCCGATTTCCCAATTCAAAACGAATCGACTTCATATTGTCATTGATATTTTTTACGATTTCCTCACTACGTTCCGACGGGAACACGCTAAGATATACACGAGCGTAACTCATATCCGGGCTAATACGCACAACACTGACTGAAACCAATACACCGTGCATCGCCTTTGTTTGCAGCAAGAAAATATCACTCAGCTCTTTCTGAATGAGCCGAGCGATTTTATTTTGTCTGGTTGTTTCCATATAAATAATTACTTTTTACGTATGATGGTTAATCCGTCACGCAAAGGCAATATAACTTTTTCTACACGTGTATCGGCCGCCACCAAATCATTAAACTTCTTAATACCGATAGTTTGCGTATCTGTATGATGAGGTTCGGGTTCAAGTACATGTCCGTCCCACAAAGTATTATCGGCTATAATATAGCCTCCTGAATTCATCTTTTTCAGAATCATCTCATAATACTCTACATAAAAACGCTTATTACCGTCAACAAAAGCAAGATCAAATGTTACGTCCATATCAGGCACAATCTTCAAGGCATCACCTATATAGAACTTTATTTTATCGGCATACAATGAATTTTCCAGCCACGGACGTGTAAAATCCTCTTGCTCATCATTTATCTCGAAAGTATGGAGCATAGCCCCTTCTTCCAGTCCTTCTGCCAGACAGAGAGCGGAATATCCGCTGTAAGTACCTATCTCAAGCACTTGTTTCGGACGTATCATCTGTACAAACATTTTCAGCATACGTCCTTGCAGATGCCCTGAAGCCATACGGGGACGCAAAAGTTTAACATGCGTCGCCCGGTATAAAGCCTTCAAGTATTCTCCTTCTTCATCTATATGCTGAAGTATATAATCGTCCAGAGCGTCCGTTTCTTTCATATATATTATAAGTAACGGTTACGGTTGGGTAAAACATATTCATCTTCACTGTCCAACACATCGCCTACCTGATTGATTTCAAGGAATGAAGTATGAGTACCTTTCTTTCCTCCGCTCAAATAAGCCACCATGTCTTTATCTGAAAGAACTCCATCGGCAATCAATTTACGCAATGCTGTGAAATAATATTCCTGACCACTGGCTTTTTCTGGCATATAGATAGCTTCCACTCCATAAGATAATGCCAGATGACGCATAGTCTTTTCCTTATAACATACAGCCAACACAGGATATTTTCCACGGAAAGCTGCCAGGTTACGAGCAGTTAAACCACTGAAACAGTCAGTAATGATAGCACGAATCGGCATCAATGTAGTAGAACGTACAGCTTGTTTAGCAAGGAATGCAGTAACATCTGTGTTTTCCGGAGTCAAAGGAATCTGAATATCATTTTCTTCCATTTTATCCTTTTCAGCCTGTGCAGCAATCTTAGCCATTGTCTTAACAGCTTCTACCGGATATTTTCCATATGCAGTTTCGCCACTCAACATCAGCGCGTCTGTACGATAATAGATTGCATTTGCAATATCTGTAACCTCTGCACGAGTAGGACGTGGGTTGTTAATCATGGTGTGCAGCATCTGAGTTGCTACGATAACCGGTTTCTTTGCCAGAATACATTTCTTGATAAGCTGACGCTGAATACCCGGAATACGTTCCTGAGGGACTTCAATACCTAAGTCACCACGAGCAACCATAACTCCGTCAGCTACCTCAAGTATTTCATCAATATTATCTACACCTTCCTGATTTTCAATCTTTGCAATAATCTTAATGTCGCTCTTGTGTGCATCCAATATTTCACGAATGTCAAGTACATCTTGCTTATTGCGTACAAATGAATGTGCGATGAAATCAATATCCTTTTCGATTGCATAAAGAATATTGTTTCTGTCTTTTTCAGTCAGTGAAGGAAGGTTTATACGTACACCCGGAACATTCACGCTCTTACGGCTTCCCAGTGTAGCGTCGTTACAAACCTCGCAAAACAAAGTATCTTCACTCTTTTCTACAACCTTCAGTTCCAGTTCACCGTCATCAATCAATACATCGGCACCAACCGACAAATCGTGTACAAAGCCCGGATAGGTCACAGCAATGCATTCACGAGTAGTTTCCTGTGCAGGATTGCCAACAATACGTACTTTATCTCCTGTTTTAAAATCAATAGGACCTTCTGCGCTTGCAGTAGTACGTACTTCCGGACCTTTTGTATCCATCAGGATAGCGATACGGTTTGATACCGCACGCACGTTACTGATTAATTTTTCGAATCCTTCACGACTGGCATGAGCTGTATTCATACGAACAACATTCATACCGGCATTAAAAAGGTCTCTGATAAAATCTACTTCACAACGTAAGTCCGAAATGGACGCAACGATTTTTGTTTGTTTGAGCATCATATTTTGTTCTTATTCTAAATGTATTATTTCTTTGTATATAAAAGTGCTTCCAAAGCAAGTCTGTACGAATCAAGTCCGAAGCCACATATCACTCCTTTACAAGCACAAGAGATCATAGATTTATGCCGGAACTCTTCCCGGGTATGCACATTCGAGATATGTACTTCAATGACAGGAGTTGTTACAGCACGGATAGCATCTTGCAAAGCTATAGAAGTGTGCGTATAAGCTCCTGCATTCAGCACAATTCCATCATAAGAAAACCCTATTTCATGGATTTTATTAATCAATTCCCCCTCTATATTCGACTGATAGTATTCTATCTGTACATCGGGATACTGTGCTTTCAGCGTCACCAAATAATCTTCAAAAGAAACAGCACCGTAAATTGAAGGTTCTCGTTTCCCCAATAAATTGATATTGGGACCATTGATTATTTGTATTCTCATACCTATTCAAACTAAAACTTTTTAATACCTTTGTTGAGAAATTTGGCACAAAGATACGAAAAAGAAATGAAAACTTATGTGAAAAGAGAGAAGATAATAATAAAGTATAAGCAATATCTGAAATTAGAAAAATCTCTCTCTGAAAATACAGTACAGGCTTACCTCACAGATTTGGATAAATTATTCGCATACCTGACATTAGAGAATATCGATTATACCCAAGTTACCTTACAAGACCTGGAAACATTTTCCGCCGGACTTCATGATATCGGAATTCACCCGCGGTCACAGGCGCGCATACTTTCCGGCATACGTTCTTTTTACCATTTTCTGGTACTGGATGACTATATCCAGCAAGATCCTACAGAACTACTGGAATCTCCTCAAATCGGAAAACATCTTCCCGATGTCCTAAGCGTAGAAGAGATCGATGCCCTCATCGGAAGTATAGACCGAAGCACCCGTGAAGGACAGCGAAATTGTGCGATTCTAGAAACCTTATACAGCTGCGGGCTCCGAGTTTCTGAGTTATGCAACCTGAAAATATCCGATCTGTATTTCGATGAAGGCTTTATAAAAGTCGAAGGGAAAGGGAGCAAACAACGCCTTGTACCTATATCTCCTCGTGCCATCAATGAAATCCGGAACTACTTTATCGAACGGAACCAGGGACTCATCAAACCGGAATATGAAGATTTTGTATTTATCAGCCGTTTCGGAAAAAACATTTCCCGTATTATGGTATTCCATATTATAAAGGAATTAGCCAGCCTGATCGGATTAAAAAAGAAAATAAGTCCACATACATTCCGGCATTCCTTTGCTACTCATTTATTAGAAGGTGGAGCGAACTTACGTGCAATACAATGCATGTTAGGACATGAGAGCATCGGAACAACTGAAATTTATACACACATAGACAAGAACAGATTACGACAAGAAATCATCGGGCATCATCCTAGAAACATTAAGTATCAAGGTGCAGAGAAAGAGAAAATGACTTAATTTAATCTTTTTTTTAATATCTCTTAAAAAAAAGGAGGTTAAAACATCCACACCTAATAGAGTTTTTCTTATCTTTGCCCCCAAAAGAATAAAAAAACAGCTAGATTATATTTTTATAACAAACCTAATATTTAAAAATCATGATTAAGAAGTTGTATTTGCCTTTAGTGGCATTGTTAGTCCTTGCTTTCTCTTCATGTAGCAAGATGGGCGAATTGTCCGCTGATTACTTCACAACAAATCCTGAAGTGTTAGAGGCAGTTGGAGGTAAGGTTCCTGTTACTATTACAGGTAAATTCCCTGAAAAGTACTTCAAGAAGAACGCTATCGTTGAAGTTACTCCGGTTTTAAGATGGGATGGCGGTGAAGCTAAAGGTCAGCCAGCTACCTTCCAGGGCGAAAAAGTACAAGGTAACGACCAGACTATCTCTTACAAGACTGGTGGTACTTATACAATGAAAGCCTCTTTCGACTATGTTCCTGAAATGGCTAAATCTGAATTGTATCTTGATTTCAAGATCAAAAAAGGTAAAAAAGAATACACTATTCCTTCTGTAAAGATTGCTGATGGTGTTATCGCTACTTCAGAACTTCCTACTGTAAACTCTGCTAACGCAGCTTTGGCTCCAGACGCATTCCAGCGTATCATCAAACAAGCTAAAGAAGCACAGATCATGTTCTTGATCCAGCAGGCTAACCTTCGCGCAAGCGAATTGAAGTCTGAAGGTTTGAAAGACTTCAACAAGCAGGTTGTAACAGTTGCAGGCGATACTAAGAACTATAAGTTGAACAACATCGAAGTTTCTGCTTATGCTTCTCCTGATGGTGGTGTTAAATTGAATACTACTTTGGCTGAAAATCGTCAGAACAACACTGAAAAGTATTTGAACAAAGAATTGAAGAAAGGTAAGATCGAAACTACAGTAGACACTAAGTATACTGCTCAGGACTGGGATGGTTTCCAGGAATTGGTTTCTAAATCAAACATCCAGGATAAAGACCTGATCTTGCGTGTTCTTTCTATGTATAACGATCCAGAACAGCGTGAAACTGAAATCAAGAACATTTCTTCAGTTTACAAAACTTTGGCTGACGAAATCCTTCCTCAGTTGCGTCGTGCTCGCTTGACTGCAAACTATGACGTTATCGGTCGTAGCGATGAAGAAATCAACGAAGCATTCGATACTGATGCTAAGGTATTAAGCGCAAACGAATTGCTGTACGCTGCTACTCTGACAAACGACAAAGCTCGTCAGGAAGCTATCTACAAGAAAACTACAGAATTGTATCCTAACGATTTCCGTGCATACAACAACTTGGGTATGATGGCTTATGCTAACGGTGACTTCACTACAGCTGAAAACTACTTCAAACAAGCTGCTAGCAAAGACGCTAACGCTCCTGAAGTTAACACTAACCTTGGTTACATCGAATTGGTTAAGGGTAATGTAGCTAACGCTGAAACTTACTTAAGCAAATCAACTGGTGCTAACACAGCTAATGAAGCTCTGGGTAACTTGTATATCAAACAAGGTCAGTACGATCGCGCTGTACAGGCATTCGGTGATACTAAGACTAACTCAGCTGCTTTGGCTCAGATTCTGGCTAAAGACTACAACAAAGCTAAAAATACTTTGAATGCAGTTAAGAATCCTGATGCTTACACTGACTACTTGATGGCTATCGTAGGTGCAAGAACAAACAACGCTGATTTGGTTAAGACTAGCATGGCTAAGGTTGCTCAGAAAGATGCAACTCTGGCTGCAAAAGCTCAGATCGACCGCGAATTTGCTAAATATGCTAACGAAATCAAGTAATTGATTTTATCATATCTTTTGGAAAACCGGAATACATTCCCTTGTATTCCGGTTTTTTTATTACAAATAATTTAGTACTTTCGCAGAAAATAAAAATGGAAACATGAGAAAAATAGTATTCTTCCTGACGATTGCAATCTGCTTGGCTTCATGTAAAAAGAAACCAGAGTTTGTTTTACAAGGCGAACTGCAAAATTGTAGTTCCGACGAAATTCTGGTTGTTTATGACGATCCTGTTTCCAAGCTTGATACTATTATTCTCAAGGACGGAAAGTTTACATATACTTTTTCACCTGATACATTAACATTATTCCGGCTAGTTTCGCCCGATATGTTAAAAACGATACCTGTATTTGCAGATAAGACACTGCATATGACTCTTAAGGGAAGTTTTGAAAATCCGGTTATCAGCGGTGACGGAGAGAATGGTGTATATGGAAAATTTCTGGAAAGTTTGCAAAACCTAAAAGACAGTACGGCTATCACTCAAAAAGCAGAAGAGTTTATTGTACAACATCCGCACTCATTTGTATCAGCCTATCTCATCAACGATTATTTCGTACAAGTACCTCAGCCTGACATTGAAAAGACCAGAAGTCTGATAGAGCCACTTGGAGGAAACATAAAAGACAGCCGCATATTAAGTATGGTTTTAAAGTCAATACCTCCTAAAGACAAAACAGAAAGAAATGAAAAATACCTCACATATTTTTCATGCAAAAACCGTAGTGGCAAATATGTGACATGGAGTAGTTCAGAGAATAATTACACACTTTTGAACTTCTGGGCCAGTTGGGATAAAGCAAGTGTATCCGTACGTGATTCACTAGCAAAAATGGTAAAGGAATTTCCGGAAAAGAAATTCAGAGTGCTCAACATCTCACTCGACTACGAAAAAAAGAAATGGCTTGAAGCTTGTAAAGAAGACAGCAAACAATGGATTGAAGTCTGCGACTACAAAGGCTGGAGCAATCAGGTTGTCAAACAGAATAACATACATAAACTGCCTGCAAATATTTTAATAGACCGCAACCGAAAAGTCCTTGGTAAAGACTTAACGGAAAAAGATCTGTATACGACAGTAGAGCAACTTATCAAAAAAGAGGAAAAGAAATAAAATAATCTCTTCATGTTAACCAAATTATTCGGAGCAGCGGTACAAGGTATCGACGCAACAATTGTGACCATTGAAGTCAACAGTTCACGCGGTATCAAATTTTTTCTAGTCGGTTTACCCGATTCTGCCGTAAAAGAGAGTCATGAACGCATCATGTCTGCACTGCAAGTCAACGGTTATAAATTTCCCACCTGCCAGATTGTTGTAAACATGGCACCTGCTGATATCCGAAAGGAAGGATCATCATACGATCTTCCCCTGGCTATCGGTATACTTGCTGCTACAGGAACTGTGTCATCCGACAAACTGAACCGTTACCTAATCATCGGAGAGCTAGGATTAGACGGTAATTTGCAGCCTATCAAAGGAGCACTTCCTATTGCTATATGCGCCCGTGAACAAGGACTGGAAGGATTAATTCTTCCCAAGCAGAATGCCCGAGAAGCTGCTGTTGTCAACAACCTGAAAGTATATGGAGTAGAAAATATTACTGAGGTAATTGAATTCTTCAACGGGATTCGTACCTTAGAACCAACAATAGTCAATACCCGAGAAGAGTTTTATCGAAGCCAGGATAACTTCCCTTTCGATTTTGCCGACGTAAAAGGACAAGAAAATGTAAAGCGCGCACTTGAAGTTGCAGCAGCAGGCGGACACAACCTCATTATGATAGGCGCACCGGGTAGTGGAAAATCAATGATGGCGAAATGTCTTCCAAGTATTCTCCCTCCTCTGACACTGGCAGAAAGCCTGGAAACAACTAAGATACACTCAGTTGCCGGAAAGCTTGGTAAAGATTCTTCATTGATAGCTGTACGCCCTTTCCGCAGCCCTCATCACACAATCTCACAAGTAACAGTAATTAACTATTAGGTGGTAGATTTATCCATATAAACTTTAGAAATGATTTAACCACAATTATTTCATAAATCCTATTAACACCAAAATTGACAATATAACAATAGCTACGATATAACCAATGATAGAAGGCTTTTGAGTTTCTAATTCAGAGATTTTTTGCCGAGCGGTTATTAGTTCATTCGTCATCTTTGTCACGGATGCTTGAAGTCCTTTGTTTGTTTCTTGCATCTGGCTGAGACTTTTATTAAAATCCCCTTGTTGCTTCTTCTGCTGTTCAGTCATATCTGTAAGGGTCTTCCCCTGTTTTTCTAGCCGTTCTTGCAGCTCATTATTTACCTTTGCAGCAGCCTCTGATTGTGATTTTGCCTGTTTCTGTACCTCATCCATCGCTTTTTGAAATTGTTCAGCCTGATTCTTCATCTGCTTTTGACTTTCCTCATGTGCTTTCGTGAGTGCGGCAATTTGCTTTTGGGATACTTCATTCTGTTCCTTATTTTGCTTCTGAAGGCTTTCTAACTGTTTGGTCAACTCATGATTCATTTTGTTAGAATCTTCAATTTGTTTCTCATACTGCTTCTTTACTTCCTGAATCAGTACTGCACGAGAATTGTTACGTTTCTGAATAACGCTCTCAACGGTATCACGAAAGTAGGTACCCAATGCAAAAGGAATGGGAATTACTTTATCTGCAATGTTTCGTATAAAGAGGTTTTCTTTTTCATGCCCAACACCGTAAATCCATCCAGTATTCAGGCTAGCCAACGTCTCAACTACAGAAATATCATCAAGTTTTTCAATCCCACTTCCACCACCACGGATAATAGCAATAAGGTCATAATCCTGAGTATCTAGCGATTTCAGTAGCTTACATAGAGCTCTGGAGTCAGCAAAGCTTATTCTGTTCTCCACAAAATCAATATTGCTCTTCGCCGCCGCCAATCCCTTCTCAAAATCAGAGTTAGTTATAGAAGTATCTGCATAGATAAGAGCTACTTTAGGGCGTTGATCAGAAAAAAGTTTGTTCTCCAGTATACTATCTACATTCTTATAACCCAGTTCCTCTTTCTTCCTCCGACATTCCGTACGCTTAACTTCATCTTCAGAAATAGCTATGTCCTTTACCTTCTCTATGCGGCTGACGTTAAGTAAAAATTGGATAGAACCGTTATTCTGAACTTTTCTGTCAAGTATACCATAAACGCTAATAAGATTGCCGTTCTGTAAATCATTGCGCAAAGATAAAGGAACAACAACAGTAAGACTCTCAGAAGTATTCTCGTCACGAAGCTGATCCCATGCTACATTTCCATAAACCCTCTCCGACTTGAAATAAATACCTTGCAGACATAGCACGGAAGCATTGATTTCTTTGTGAGAAAAGAAATTTTTGAAAATTCCCATAAGCTCCGAAGGCTTATAGAAATTTGGAGGTGTTATTGCTTTGTAATTTTGCATAATGATATAAGTTTCAATGTAACTACCTGATAGCTGCTACTCATCAAATGGGTAAGTCTCATCATATATATCATCAAGCGATCTATCCTTGCACTTCCAATACTTGCCTGGGGCAATATATTTTGTATTATATCCTTTTAACTTAGCTGATAAGGAACTGATAGAAACCTCTTCGCCTTTATATATGACTTTTCGTTCTGAGTTAATCATCACACTTATTGATGGATCGTCTTTCCACAACAAAATATCGCCCTTTTTCATGCCCATTTCATAGAAGTTTAGGGAAGGTCGGCGCACTTTAGCATTTTGAGTTGCAGCTTTATCATCATCCGTTAGATCATTCTCTATTTCATCAATAACCTCCTCCGTTACATCCTCATGATGGAAAAGTTCAAGAATAGCTTTCGCTTGTTCCACTTGAATACGGAAGAACTCACGGTTTGCGTTTATACGTTGTGGAGAGAAAGCAGTATGCAGAGCTTTCTCGATTTTTGCACAATCAGCTATCTTTACCCTACAAGCAAATTGACACTCAAATGGTACAGGAACGCCAGTACTATAAAGCTCCTTCATGCGAGCATCCATATCTTCACGAGTAGTCATGCCAATCTTTACGAGTCCTGGCATAACAGGATTGGTTAAAAGATACACTATTCCGTAGTCCATACTGTTAATAAGAATTTTATATGTGGCCAAGTTGTCCAATTTTCCCCAATAAGTCTTTTACTGTGATGGCACCGTCCATAGCTTTTTTGTCAAAAACCATATAATAACGGTACTGATTCCCAGCCTTATTAGCCCATGTTGTACCAAGTTCTAATTTTCTGGCACTATCTGAGTTATCTCTGTCATCGCCCTTGGTCTCAATAAGGAGAGTATGTCCAGACTTCAACTTAACGATAAAGTCAGGATAATGATTAATGAATCCATTGATAAAGAACCCCTTACCTCTTTCCTGATTTCTATGCCAAAAACATACATTATCTTCATTAGAAATAGCACTGATAACACTAGCTTCAAAACCATTGACCCTTTCTTCTTCTTTATACAAGCCTTTAGCGATACCTATCATCTTGTTCAAAAGAGTTATCTGCTTTGGCATTGTATATACCTCTTCATTGGCAAACATTATCTTTCCCAAATCCAACCAATTCTTAAAAGTTTGATAGCGATAATTATCCAAAATTGAGTTCACCTTAGTCCTGAAAGTATCAATAGTCTGTAACTGGAACGTAATAAGGTCATCAATAGTATCGTTATCCATATTCTTGATACAATCATAGACATATTGAGTTAGCATTTGGTCGCTAACTTCCTGAATATTCAGCTTGTTCGCAATTGTACCTGCCAATTGTTTTTTCTTCCCCTCCGGAGGAATAGACAACAACTGCTGTTTGAGATATTCAAGTTGCTTCATATTGAGCTGCTTATGAACTGGCACAGAGTCCGTTCCATCAGCATAGTCAGAAGCTAGATCTATTTGTTCGACCTCTGCGACAGAACGTGTAAAATCTATCTTGTGATCTTCCAGACTAAGGTCAATTCCTTCAAGTAAATCAGACTTCTCTATCCTTGAGAAACTACTTTCTGACACAAACAAACCAAGGTTCTCAGTTTTTTGAACGAATATAGGCAACTTAATTTCTTTGGCAGCCTCCTCAAATACAGGCTTTACTTTATAATTGTTATTCATACTTGTCGCAGCTGCTATTGGATTATCGACTTCTCCGTCATTTTGTTTTATTGACTCGTTATAGTCATTACTCTGTTGTATCGCCGAACTTTCAAGTGACTGAATAACTTCATCATCACCCTTCGTATTGTTTTCTACACTTTGCCTTATCGCTTCAGTCTGAATCTCAGATATATTAGTCTCTCCAACTTCTTCTGTTTTGGGAACTTGTTCAGTCTGAATATTTGTTGATTCAGATACAGGTGGAATGGATTCTGTAGGAGACGTAAATAATGATGACTGAGAAAACAAATTGGGCTCTTCATTGCCTGTTTTACGCTCCGATGTTATCTCTTTTGAATCATTTGCCACACGGAAATCACGTTTGCTAAAACCTGCATTGTTTAGACTTTCAACAATACGGTTTAATGTGTCTTGGAAATTTGCGGAACAAGTAAAAACATAAGATAGGTTTAGAAGATCTACAGGCTGTTTCTCTGAATATGGAAGGCGTAATACTCGACCTAATATCTGCTCTATATCAATTTTAGAGCTCTTGTTTGCCAGAGAAGCTAGTATATATGCGAATGGACAATCCCATCCCTCTTTCAATGCGTTTACCGTAATAATATATCTGACCTCACAACTATCACTCATGAGATCAATATTCTTTATTTCATCTTTATTCGCCGTTTTAATTTTGACTTGTTCTTCCGGAATACCACTATCGATAAGCTTTTCCTTTATCTTTTCAAATGTAATATTATCAGCCTCTATTTTGGGTTGTGCTTGAAATAAAACAATCGGACGAATATATTTACGACCTTGCTCTTGTTGCTGTTTAGCTTTACTTTCTAAACTACGTTGTAAGGTTATAGCATTAGCAATTACATCTGTTGTGGTTTTATGGTTATATACAATAACAGGCAATTTTACCATATTTTCCACCTTCAATTGCAAAGCATCCACAAAGCTAATAATATTACTATTCTCTTTTGGAGTTGCAGTAAGGTTAAAGATAAAACTTGGGTTAATTTCCTTCTTTAAGTCGATTCTTAGTTCTGATGACTCGAAGTTATGGCTTTCATCAATTACCATCACAGGATTGAGTTGGGCAATAACCTGAAGCAAAGAAGTTTCATCGGCATTAGTCAGCATCTTATTATTGTAAGTATATGAAGAGATGTGCTCTGCCAGATTTTCATTCTCTCGTCTGGCTTTTCTTCCTTCTTTATTATTGGAAGCAAAAGACTGTACACTTAGAATAAATATGGTAAGATTTTCTTTGAGTTGGCTAGGATGAATATTTTCGCCTACAAGTGCAGACTCTTTATTGACAACATTCACCTTATTACAAAAATCTACATCAATAGCACGACGATATGGATGATTAGGATTACTTAAATTATTATATGTCTGTTTTAAAATAGGGTCACTTGGAACAAACCACACAACAACTTTAGGCTTATTTTCCGAATAAGTCTGAAATATATGTTTTAAAGCTCTACAAGCAATATATGTTTTACCTCCTGCTGTTGGAACTTTTATCGTAACATTTGGGACTCCAGTTATTTCATCATTATATGGGCGCAGATAATCACTTTCAACAGAATCCACAGAGATACCTTTGTTTTGCCAATACGCACGAAAGGCTGTTTTAATAGTAGGTTGTTTGTCAAGTTCATTGATGTATAAATCTAAATCATCAAGAACGTTTTGTTGATATTTTTTAAGTTCCATCCTAGAATTTTTTTATATCACTAGATATTTTCTTGAACACAATATTGTATTTAGCCAAAGTTTCCTTACTCAGTGTACAACAATTTGCATAAACAATATATTGTTCAGCCTTTTCTGTTATTACTTTGTTAAGTGTTGATTTGCTTAATGTGGTTGTTTCATTGGGTTCATAATAAAAATAATAGCCTATGTTATTAATAATATCAAGTAAATATTTATTCTTTGGATTTTGCTGATTAGATAAATATTTTCTAGTTTCTGTAAAGAATATATATTCACGCAACTTTTCTGTACTAATTAGCTCATTAATTATACCATTTGGATCAAATACTGGATCTCCTAATTCATAATAGTCAAAAGAGCCATTTAACCCCTTTATTGTTTCTGAATATAATTTAGTTCCTTCAACCTTCAAACAGTTATCTTTAATCTTGGGCTTGCCAATTTTGATATATTCTTTCGAGCAGTTTTCTATTGCAAGTTTTGCGTTATTTAGTAATTCTAAACCATTAAGAAGATCTTTAGGGGTTAGTTTTACATTATAAATATCTTCTGCTACTTCACCATGATATTCATATCCTCTAGTAACTCTACGTACTCTTTCTGCTGTTATTGTTTCAGCATAATCCATCATTTCGATTAAGATAAATTTTCTTTCTCCTTTATCTTCTGCATTTAAACTTAATACGGCATGAGCTGTAGTTCCACTTCCGCCGAAAGAATCTAATATAATACTATCTTTTTTTGATATTCTCTGAAGAATATCTTTGATTAATTGCATGGGCTTAGGATATGGAAACTTTCCTTTTTCTCCAAATATACTAGTTAACTCATTGCTCCCTCTCGTTGTATAATATAACTTATTAGTCCAGACTGTTGTAATGTTAATACCACCGGTTTTGAAATCAACAATTTCTAAAGTAGGAATATCATTCCTGTTACTAATACGGAATGTTTTTAATTCACCTGATTCTATCTTTTGCTTAATACCATCAGCTAGATACTGTATTGAAAACAAATTATTGTTGTTCTTGCTTGTTTGAGGAGTTACTTTAATATAGCCTTTTTCCCAGTCTCTTAAAAAGCTCTCGGGAGTTAGTCTCCATGCACACTTGTCTCCTTTCTGAGTTATAGGGAACACAGCAACCTGTCCCTCGGGAGCTATATCATAATCAAACTCGAAATCTTCTTTTTCACCTGTATATGTTCCTTCGTCTATTAATTCTTGTAATGACTTACCTACTCCCATCACAACACCTGTATTCAATTCTATAAAAATTGGATAAACTTGATTAGGACGATTTGTTTGATTAAATCCAGCGAGATTCATTGCATGGTATGGTGAGGCATATTCATTCATTGCATCTATAGAAGGATTAGGTGAAAACCCTCTAGGTGCAACAAATACTACATACTCTTGAACATAATTAAACCCATCCTTAGGTTTCCCCCCTGATGTCTGCACAGTTATGGTGACAATTTGTTTCGTGGGAAATATTTCTTTACAAAGATGGTATAATGTATGCAATTCATGAAAACCTATACTAATTGCTAACACACCATCAAATGTTAGTAACTTATTTATTAACTGTAGACGAGGGTACATCATACACGCCCATTTATCATGTCTAGTCAAATCCTCTCCCTCTTTACCTACTATAGTTCCAAGCCATTTTGAAATATGTGGGTCATTTACATTATCATTATAAATCCACTTTTCTTCACCTGTATTGTAAGGTGGATCAATATATACACAATCTATTTTTCCTTCATACTCTGGGAGAAGAGACTTAAGAGCTTCAAGATTATCACCATGAATAATCTTATTTCCACTATGAGTTTCAGATATATCATTTACATTATATGAACGGAAACCATATTTATGTTCCAGTACTCGATATGGTACGTCCCTATGATGGTTTACGATTTTTTCTTTACCAATCCAGTTTAAGGTAGGCATATATTTATAATTTACTATTTTTACCTGTTATCAAATCTCTAGGATCAACATCCAATATCAATGCTATTTTATTTATTGTAACTAAATCTGGCTGAGAAATATTTTTAGACCATCTTGATATAGTTGTTGGACTCACATTTAATTCAATAGCTAGTTGCTTTCCTGTTTTATCCTTTTCTGCTAAGACAGCTTTTATCCTATTTAATTTTTTTGTCTCTGCCATTTGTTGATTTATTTACATTTGCTGTAAAGTTAATAACATTCTATGAATTTATATCATTTATTGGGAATTAACTGCTAGAAACATTATTATTCCATTTTAAAACACGTTCAAACCCTTATACATGTAATAAACAAAACAATAACAATAGAAAAATCAAAGTATAAATCAAAAACGAAAAATACATCCC
>OBKR01001336.1_pt1 | contig 21716 bp, 25 predicted proteins | sample 1518991 | NCBI WGS metagenome assembly OBKR01 (sample SAMEA2452117, study PRJEB22498) | human gut metagenome | biome: human feces; feature: human gut; material: feces | place: Australia | collected 2012
TAAGTTTTTCTATCAAATGAAAATTTTAAGAAAATCTAAGACTCGCCATATTTATATAGTACAGAAAGTTCTACTACAAGGAGAACTTTCCTACTATAAAAAAAATTGCCATAATGGCAATTTTTTTATTTTTTCAATTCTTCTGCAAACATTTTGTTAAGCATTTGAGGATTAGCTTTTCCTTTTGTTTCTTTCATAGCTTGACCAACTAAAAATCCTAATGCTCTATCTTTACCAGCTTTAAAATCTGCAACAGATTGAGGATTTGCTTCAATAATCTTTAATACAACTTCTTTGATTGCTCCCTCATCTGAAATCTGTATCCAACCTTTTTCTTTTATAATATCTTCTGGATCTCTTGGATTTTCAAATAATTCTATTAATACTTTTTTGCCGATGCTTGAACTAATTGTTCCTTTATCTATTAATGTTACTAATTTAGCTAATTGTTTTGCATCAAATGGTATTTCTTTAGGATCCATTTCTGTTTCATTTAATATTCTTGAAATGTCTGAAATTATCCAGTTATTTACTGCTTTGTAATTTCCACATATTTCAGAGGCTTTTTCAAATAAATCTGATAAATATTTTGAAGATGTTATTATTCCAGCATCTTTTTCAGATAATTTATAATCTCTTAAATATCTTTCTTTTCTACTTTCTGGCATTTCTGGCAATGTTTTTCTAATATTTTCAATATATTCTTCAGATAATTTTATTGCAACTAAATCAGGTTCTGGAAAATATCTATAATCTTGTGCATTTTCCTTATCTCTCATTGAAAATGTCTTTCCTGATACTTCATCCCATCTTAATGTTTCTTGATCAACAGCTCCTCCATTATCTATAACTTCTACTTGTCTACCTATTTCATATTCAAGTGCTCTTGTTATACTTCTAAATGAGTTCATATTTTTCATTTCTGTTCTTGTACCAAGTTTTTCTGATCCAATTGGACGAATTGATGTGTTAACATCTGCTCTGAAAGATCCTTCTTCCATCTTACAATCTGATACTTCTACATATTCAAGTATTGATTTTAATTTTCTTAAATATGCATCAACTTCTTCTATTGATCTAAAATCTGGTTCTGATACAATTTCTATTAAAGGAACTCCAGCTCTATTCAAATCTATAAGTGCTCCTCCTGCTAAGTCATCATGATCTAATTTTCCAGCATCATCTTCAATATGAATACGTGTTATTCCTATTTTCTTTTTTCCTTGGCTTGTTTCTATTTCTATATATCCATGTTCACACAATGGTTTATCAAATTGTGAAATCTGATATGCTCTTGGTGTATCTGGATAGAAATAGTTTTTTCTATCATTTTTACTATCTCTTGATATTGTACAATGTGTAGCAAGTCCAGCTTTTACTGCATATTCTACTACTTTTTCATTTAATGTTGGTAATGTTCCTGGCATTGCCATACATACTGGACATACTTGTGTATTTGGAGCTGCACCAAATTTTGTTGGGCAACTACAAAATATTTTGGTTTTTGTTGCTAATTCTGCATGGACTTCTAAGCCCATTACAACTTCATAATCATTCCTTGGCATTTTCTCCTCCTTGTTCCTTTTCTTGAATCACTTCATTACTCATATTATTTTTTTCATTATCATTTGTTAAATCTTCTGGATTTACTTTTATCCATTCTTGTAATCTATATTGTCTGTAAAAATTTTCTCTTTTTCTTTCTTCTGATGCAAAAAAATCTAATTTTGTTCTTCCATATTCATTACGCATCTTATATAAGCTTTTCTCTAATTTTTTAAACAATTTCTGCTTTTTAGTTCTTTCTATCCAACATTCTTTTACTTCTCTTAATAATTGTTGTTGAAAATCAGTATTAAAACATCTATCTATAATTTGAGCCAAATTTAAAATTGCATTTAAATGTCTAGGAACTCCCCTCTCTTTAAACTCTAATTGAGTACTATAATTTTTCACTACTTTTATGCTTCCAGCTTCCATAACTATACTAGTCCAATATAAGTCAGATGATAAATGATCTTCAATAAAAATATATATTTTACTCCCATTTTCATCTTGAAGCACATAATCTTTTCTATTTGGTATTCCAAATCTAGTTACTGATTTAATCATTTCATATATCGGAGCTTTAGGATCTGGCAAATATTCTTTGTCTCTTATATTATTTTCTTCTTTATTTCTATCAGCTTCCAATTCTTGCAACATATCTTTTGGAATATATTTTGCTAACCAATCAATTGAAATTTTAGCTAAGTCTCTTTCAGTCAGTGGTATTTGTGGTTCTTTTCTAAAAATTGAAAAAATACTCCTATTTTTCGCATTAACTACTGAATTATTCTTTGCTTCCGCATAAATTAATGATTTACTTTTTGAAGGATTTTCCTCTTTTTCTTCAAATCTTTCTCTTTGAGCATAACTTAATACTTTCCATATTTCACTATTATGTATAGCCTCTGTTCCTCCCATAAGTTCATACTTTATTTTTTCAACATAATTTTTAATTTTAGGATTCTTACTTTGCTGTAATCTAGTAATTTCTCTGTTTAAGTATATCATAATTCCAATTTCATCTTCTTTTGGAATATCTATTTTTTCAGGATATTCTTGATTTACTCTTTTAAAAATTAATCTTGCTTGCAATTCATAAATTTTAGCCTCTAATAAATCTCTTTCTTCTAAACTATAACCAGAAAAATTTTCTTTATATCTTTGTACTAAACTATGCACTTCTTTTTCGAAATCTTCTAATATAAATTGTTCACTTTCATATAATAATTCTTCAACTTGTCCAATTATAATAGAACTTTTATCTTGAAAAGTCTTTTCTTTTCCTAATGTTTTTTCATATTGTTCAATTTCTAACTCTAATTCTGTAATTTTATCTAATAATTCTGAGTCACTTGTTTTTTGAAGTAAGTTATTATATTTTTTTAGAAAATCTGCTGCAGCATTTGTATCATATAACAATATTTGTGAAATTTTCAATTTTAAAGGTCTTAAGTACTTTTCATATATTTGGTTTCTTTGACCTTCAGAATATTTCATTTCATCTCCCATTTTATGCTCCTCTCATTTGGTTATATTATTTTTTAAATGTAGGTTTGTATTTTTCTCTGAACTTTGTTTCTTGTTCATAAGCATAAGCTGTTTTTATGATTGTTTCTTCATCAAATTTTTTACCGATTATTTGCATACCAATTGGAAGTCCATTACTATCTATTCCACAAGGTATTGACATTCCTGGTAATCCTGCAATATTTACAGAAACTGTACATATATCTGCTAAGTACATTTCCATTGGATTTGTTGATTTTTCACCTAATTTAAAAGCTGTTGTTGGTGATGTTGGTGTTACTATTACATCATATTTTTCAAATGCTTTATTAAATTCATTCATAACAAGTGTTCTAACTTGCTGAGCTTTTTTGTAATATGCGTCATAATAACCTGATGATAATACATAAGTTCCAAGTATTATTCTTCTCTTTACTTCTGCTCCAAATCCTTCACTTCTTGATTTTTTATAAATTTCTTTTAATGTTTTTGCTTCTGGTGATCTATATGTATATCTTATTCCATCAAATCTTCCTAAATTTGAACTTGCTTCTGCACATGCTATTATATAATATGTTGCTAATGCATATTGAGCAATATCTAATGAAAACTCTTCTGCCTCTGCTCCCATTTCTTTATATTTTTCAATTGCTTCTTCTAATGATTTTTTTACTTCAGGATTTATTCCTTCTCCATAAAATTCTTTTGGAACTCCTATTTTTAAACCTTTAACATCTTTTGATAATGATTTTGTATAGTCTTTCTTTCCATTATCTATAGATGTTGAATCTTTTTCATCATATCCAGCAATTACATTTAATAACATTGCACAATCTTGAACATCTTTTGTAAATACTCCAACTTGATCTAATGATGATGCAAATGCTACTACTCCATATCTTGATACTAATCCATAAGTAGGTTTTAACCCAACAACACCACATAATGAAGCTGGTTGTCTTATACTTCCACCTGTATCTGTTCCTAATGCCCATGGTACCATATTTGCTGAAACTGCAGCTGCAGAACCTCCTGAAGATCCTCCTGGTACTCTTGATAAATCCCATGGATTTCTTGTTTTCTTAAAATATGAATATTCTGTTGAGCCTCCCATTGCAAACTCGTCCATATTTAGTTTTCCTAAATCTATCATATTTTCTGCATTTATTTTTTCCATAACAGTTGCATCATAAGGTGATACAAAGTTTTCTAGCATTTTTGATGCACATGTTGTTTTTACACCTTTTGTACATATTATATCTTTTATTCCTATTGGAATTCCTGCTAAATCTCCTAATTTTTCACCATTATCAATTTTGTTTTGTATTTCTTCTGATTGTTTTAATGCTTCATCTTTTAATTCTGTTATAAATGCTTGTACATCTTTTTCTTTCTCATTCATTCTATCTACATAAGCTTTTGTTATTTCTGTTATTGTTAATTCTTTATTTTTTATTTTTTCTTGTAACTCATGTACTGTTAATTCTGTAATGTCCATTTACATTCCTCCTTATAAAATTTTGCTTAATTTAATACTTTTGGAATTTTAAACATGTGTCTATCTTGTTCTGGTGCATTTTGTAATAATCCTTCTATGTTATTAAATACCTTAACTTCATCTTTTCTAAATCTATTTTTTGCTTCATTTGCTCCTATTGTTATATCTAATCCTTCAACAGGCGCATTATTTACTATATTTGCAAAATTTAATATATCTTGTAAATGTAATATATATGTGTCTATCTCTTCTTCTTTTAATTCTAATTGTGCTAAGTTTGCTATGTGTAATATTTCTTCTCTACTTACTTTCATAACTGCCTCCTTCTGTTTTTCTTTTTAATGTGCTTATTATATAACTTTTGGCTTAAAATTACAAGGGCTTAAATATAAAAAGTGGGTTGCAAATATAGAATGCAACCCACTTCTTTTAATTACTTGAATAATTCAGTATGCTCGATTAAACGATAATCACCTCCGTCAGGTAACTGAAACTTAAATCTCTTATCAAGAGTTCTATCATATCTTTCAATTTCATATTTGTTTTTTCCTATTCCAGAACTAGAATAGTTGTAAACATAGAGTATAAAATCTTTTATTTTTGATGCTTCCTCTTTGTTAAGAAATTTTATTGTTTGAATTTCAGGTTCCTCAGCACCATATTCCCAAACATCTCTAAAACCTCGTACTAGGTCTACCTCAGAAGGCCACATGTTAATAATTCCTATAGGCATTCCACTTCCTACAACTGCAAAAACAATAGGGTGTTCTTCTCCTGAATAACCATCTTTTTCTTTAAGAGTTCCTGTCGAAAGGATTTTAGCTTCCTTATAACTATAAAGTCCTTTCAACTCACAGTCCATATCAAATACTCTTGGTTTTTCAGATTTTTTAACTTTAAATCTTGAATCATATATATATATGCCATTTGGCTTATAGGAGCTACAGCTGCAACTTCCTTGAGTCCACACAAACCATATACAGTATAATTTCCAATATTCTTTGCTTCTTCATCAGTATAAGCTTTGAAATAATATTCGCTCTGTTCAGAGAATGTTCCATATGATTGTACTTTATATTTAAAATAGCCACTTTTCTGTGCACAAACAGGATTAGGCATTCCAATAAAAGCAATTGGTCCAAGCTCTGAACAAAATCCAAAACCTACACTATAGGTAGTTAAATTATTTAACTTCACAACTTCATCATATGAATATGTTCCTTCTAACAAATAATCATTACAACCAGTTGTATCATGTGAATGAAGAAAGAGTCGACCTCCAATCTTTTCTACACTTATATTCCGTTTGGGATATACTTTTTCAGCCATTTTGGTTAAAAGCTTTTCAAGCATTATTTTTTCATCCTAATACTCATTGTGTTGGTCGGAGGATACAGAACTCCGACTAGATAATGTAATAACATTAACAATCTAGTGGATTCCCACTCTGTATCAAATTGATTGACTGTTTGATTTTACCATAAAATATGCTTTTTTACAAGTAATATACTAAAAAAATAAAGAAAGAAGGCCAGCATAAGCTGACCTCCCTTCTTAAGTAATGATATTATCTTTACTTATTAAAATTACTTCTTGATGTCATCCCATTGCTTCTTGAGAAACGGATCAACAATAGCCTCGCCGTTGGAGAAAGGTACAAAGAGTTCACCCTCCTTATATCCAGCCTCACGAAGTTCATCGATGATCTTGTAGCCCTTGGTCACATAGGTTTTGCCATCGATGTAAACAAAGACCACTTTACCATTGTTCATGTTATAAGTTCCCAGCTTATCGATTGCTACGCAATCCAGAACAGTAGAGTTGATAACCGGATAATAGGTCGTCTTAAAGTAGATATGCTCTACTTCAACACCATTCTCAGGCATCTTGAAGCATTTTTTCATGTTTTCATCGCTGATAGCCTTGATGCCCTTGGATGCACAATATTTTTTGCAATCATCTACAAAGGCATTGCGCCATGATTCTTCTGCTTCTCTCCGAAGATCTTCCCATGCCTTCTGTTCAAACTTAGGGTAATCCCAATTGCTGAAGGGAACATAGAAGTGCTTTTCAGTAAAGCCGTTGTTTTGAAGAACCTCCATAACCTCTTTCATGTACGGGATTACAAAGACTTCATCGTGGTTCACAACACACACCGTTGCGTTGTTCACTGCATAGCAGCCATTGAACGTCGGCACCATCCCCATAATTTCAAGGCTTTCAGTTGTGTTGGACTGAGGCCAAACTACAAGCATACCATTAATAACTTTAATGGCCTTCTTCTCTAAGTCAGACATGTTGTTGATTTTCTTCATAACTGTTTTCCTCCCAAAATTTTTTGGACTATGTTGTTGTTCGGTATATTTAAACACCTTCACGGTGGAAAAAGGGAAAATATATATAAAATAAACGTATTTTACGTTTATACTAACATTTTACCACATTTTGATAATTATGTCAATTTAGTGCCATATATACAAGATTTGCAAAAAAGAAAAAACCGTGTTAAAAGCACGGTTTTTTCTTCTTATTTCTTATATTTAGTTGCACATATTCCGATGCATTGAGGTACCCCATATTCTTTTATGTAATTCTCACTGCCCATTCTCTTTACACAGACATACATCGAATCTTCCCACCCGATTCTATCATCATTTACTGCTGATTCTTTATTAATTACAATATCATCAGTAGTAAATAATTTTTGAGAACCATGCCATTTTCTATTCCAAAGTTCAACAATATATTCTTTCATTTTTTCTACATCATCAAATTCTTTAGCTTCTTTCATAGTTTCATCAAGTGAACTTCTATGTGGTCTAAAAATAATCATATAAGCACCCTCCTAAAATTATCTGGAGATTTTTACACAACTCCTCCAGAAAAAATAATTAATATTTTTCTGTACTTTGTTGTGTAAAGTACTATGAATATCTATATTATACCACATATCAATTATAAAGGCAAATACCAATATATATGGTTGGAGCGAACGTCGTAGTTATCTACAACTTTTTTCTCTTAACGATTGATACAAATATCAATCAATTTTCTTTATTATATCATTTTCTTAATAAAATACAATACAAATAATTAAAAAATTATATTTTTTAAATTTAGAGCAAAAAAAGAACCCTCTTTTGAGGGAAAGAAAATAATTTCTTTTTGAAGTTCCTTACTTAATCATAATATAAGGAACGCCACCAGGCAGAACAGCCCACATTTCTCTCGGCATGCAGTATTCCATAAGATTCAAGCCAATTGCCATAACAATCAACTGCTCACATACTCTGTGTTCACCAGTCCATTGCTCGCCATCCTTGGTTGTACAGAAATTCAATAAAGTGTATCCTTCTTTAAATTCCTCTGGCAATTCGGCGAGCAGAGCAGTCACAAGTTCACGCTTTTCCTCGAGTCTTTGAGGGTGGAGTCCAAACATACTGGTAATGCCTTCCACTTTTACATGGTTGGTAGTGTCCTCGCCTTCTTTAAAAAGGCAGTCCATAAAAGCATTCCGTGTCAGTTCGGACATGTTAGATGCTGTAACATTGATGTTTTCCATAATTATTCCTCCTAGTTTTTAAATTTGTTACCAGATTTTCAGTAACAATTGTTAATTTAGTACATTTATTATATTTCGCTGTACTCACGAATACTAAATATATCATACTACAATTTTACATAAAATGCAAATTTAAACCTTTTACACTATTTGTCAAAGCTTTAACTTGATTTCTCTACGAAAATATGATATAATGTTTATATAACATTTTATTAGGAGGTCCTTAACATGACATCAAAAGAATACAAAGAAGCACGGAGAAAAAAAGCAATAAGTTCACAGAAATATTATGAGGAAGTAAATCTTTTATTGGGAAAAGCAGCCGAAATTTTTTTGGATGGTAAAGAATCTATCGTATTAAAATTACCTAATACCTCTGAAGAATTTTTCGATGAGTTAAGGAAAACAGCTCATGATGAATGGTGCTTTGATGTTAGAAAGAGATTCTTTGGAAGAGTCAAAATTTTTTCAGGCATCATTTATGAGTATCCGTTCTAATTTTCCTAAAAGGAATGTGTCGCTGCACATTCCTTTTTCCTTGTCAGAATGGACTGTTATGTTTGAAATGGTATAATAAATATTAAAAATGATGGTGTCCTAAAATATGAACTTTCTTTTAGTTTTTATATTTCAATTGTTTAATCTTTTCTTTTTCAAGCTGTTTTAAACTTTTTTTAGGAGTTGGCAAATCTTCTGGCATAGTTCCGCCCAGCTTCTTTAATTGCTTTTCTAACTATTTTTCCAATTTTGTTATGGGTATCACACGCTTTCTTTTCTGTATCAACTTTATCTCTTTTTAATCTAGATTCAGTTTGTGTAATACGAAATAGATTAGCTGCAAGTTCTTCACTTCCCATATTATCTAAAATATCTTCTCTGTATCTTAGACCTTTTCTTTTGGCTATATCATCAGCAGTTTCACCATTATATAATCCTTTATAACCACTATTATGAAATTTATCAAAATTTTTAACTCCAGCTTTTTTGGCAGTTTGATTAAGTGAATAATTTCCTTTTCTTGTTAAATTTCTTTGATAAAATCTCTTTTCATCTTCAGTAAGTAAACTATATTCTTTTTCAGTAATTTCTTGTTTTCTAGTTTGAACTGCAAAATATGTTTGAGCAAGAGCAATTACTTTTTTTCTACTATCTCCATTTTGTGCTATTAAATAACAAGCATAACGAGTTAATTTATAATCAATTTGCTCTCTATAAGCTCCTGAACCAATTTGAACCATTTTATTGACGTCAGTAAAATGGTCTATTACTGCAATACCACTATTTTCACAAGAAATCTTTGCCTTTTGAATTATTTTTTCGAAATTTTGCCAATTAGAATATTGTAAAATAGGCATAAGTTCTCTAGCATACCAAAATTCAGTACCATTTTCATCAATATGCTTAATATTTTCAAAAGATTTATTATTTTCATCTATTTCTTTCACTAATATCATCTCCGTTTCTTAATATTTTATTTTTTATTATCTAGGAAGTATTATAAAACAGTTGTTTGTGTAAGTCAATTAATTTTATCTTTTTTATTTAAATTTTTATATGATTAAACAAATACAATGCCACTTTATTTTGCTCAGTAGTCTCCATTTCCATAAGTTTAGCCATTGCAAACATTACAAGTTCATATTTTGCAAAGTTTATAAGTGTAGTTCTATATTCTTCATCAACTTCTTTTAGCATAGCATCAAATTTTTCATAGTTTTCTTTAGTGTTGTATATAAGTCCTGAACATTTGCTTTGGCTCATACATATTTCTAGTCTTAATTTATCTTTTATATCCATATCATTTATCATATTTATAAAATATTCAACTTTTTCGTTTTCCATATTATAATTACCTCCATCTTAAAATCTTGTGTCATTTTTCTTTCTGTTATTTTTATTATTATTTATCTCATCTTTTGGTTTTACTTTTCTAGCTATGTTATTTGCAATCTCATTTTCGTCATCAGTAAATATTCCATTTTTATATAAGTCATCACTAACAATTTTATAGTTATTATCTTTATCATAACAAATTCTTTTGTGAAAATGCCCCATAATACTATGCCAAAATTCTTTAAATTTGTGTAATTGAGCTTTTATGCTTTCTTTTTCTTCTCGTAGCTTGCCAATAATTTTATCTTTAGCAAATAATTCACCTTTTAAATTATAAATTTCTTTATCTTTTTCTTCTATTTGATATTTAAGTGAACGATTTTCTTTTTCTATTTCAAAAGCGCTATCTTCAAAGTCTTTAATAGCCACATTTAAGTCATTTACACTCCTGATAGTTTTATTCGTATCTTTTACGTCTTTAGTAAAGTTTTTTATTTCTTGAACATCCTCGCTTGAAATAACCATATTATTTTTATTCATTAAAGTAGGTTTTAGATTATCTAATATTCTATTTATATTTTTACTTGCATTATCTAGTTTTTCAGTTTGTTCATTTGCTTTAGCAAGTTTTTGTTCTTTTCTTTTTAGCTGTTTCTTAAAATCTTTATAGCCGTCCATATCTTTAACATTTATATCTTGATTTCTACCTTTTTGCTTTTTCTTTAGCCTACTATCTACATCATAAAACTTATTATATGATTTAATACAAGCATTTCTCATTTTGTCTTGTATTTCAGAAAGTAAGGTTTTAGTAAATAGTTGCGATTTACCAACTTGCCTTTTCATACCTCTTTTACAATTTCCTATTATTGGAACACCTATAACGTGCATATGTGGAGATGTCTCATCATAGTGTATTGTAGCATTTGCTACTTTAAAGCTAGGAAGTATTTTATTTAAGTCTTGTATTTGCTCATTATATACATCTGTCATTTTATATCTATATTGATTATCTTTATCTTGCCAAAAGTCCATATCTCCAAGTTCTATTATAATTTCACAAGCTATATCGTTTTGAGATTCACAAACCTTTTTAAAGTAATCTATAATTTTTCTATCTTCACGAGTTTGCCTATTGTTATATTCAATTCTAGCTTGTTCAAATTCTTCTAAATATAATTGCTTAACATCATCTACAATATCATTAGTGCCATAAATTGTTCTAATTAATTCTCTTTGATTATCATAATCTCTTAAATTGTGTTTGTTTACATCTGACAAATCTTTTGCGTTTTGAATTGCATTATTAGATAAAGAAGTTGTACCAGATATATTTTCTTTTGCAACTTTTTTTGCTAATTTACTTTTATTCTTATCACTACCCAAGTGAAAAGAATAGGCTAATTCTTGTTCCATTAAAAGCACCTCCTTGAACTTTCTTCGAAGAACAGGACTTTGACTCTGTCATAAGTCCTAACCCCTTATGAGTTATGACGTACCATCATAACTCGTGGGCTCTGCGAGGCAATAAATTTTATCTTGTCAGAAAAAATTTATTCAAATTACCTCATACAAAATTTATATTGCTACTCGCAAATATAAATTTGTTCTCGTTAATTTGTTGTTGCAACATTGTCTGTATATCCAGTTATAGTTGCAACAATTATTCAGCATTTTCTTTGTCATAGGTTACTGGCTTTACACCTATTGAAATAGGAGTAGGCTCTTTCATATAAACTACACTATCGTTTGTTTCATCTGGTATAAAGTCAAATGCTGAATTTATATCTTGCATTTGGAATTTATCTTCTTCATTTATATAGATAATTCCAAATTCATAAGTTGGCATTTTACCTTCTGAATCAAGTTTATAATAGTCTTGTAAAGGAAATACTCTAACAATAGCACTATTATTTTCAGCAAAGTTAAAATAGAAACATTGCTTATCCACATAGTAAGTTGCCTTTGCAAAACTTACATCATAGTATTGTCTTAATCTCATAATAATTTCGCCAACTTCTTCCTCTGGCAAGTGGTTACTAAATCTGACACTTCCTAATATATTTCCTAATAACATAGGTTTTGTTGTGTCAATATACCCATTATCATATAATTCTTGACAAGGTTTACAAATTGAATCTCTAAAATTTATTTGTTTTACTACAATTTCTTTACCAACTAGAGCAAGTTCTATTTCATCAACATATTTCATTATAAGTTCTGCTTGTTCTTGTCTTGTGTAATGTTTCCAAGTTTTCGTTCTTTCCTTATATTCTTTGTCCTGCTTAATTTTGTTTATAAAATCAATATCTCTTTTTAATAGAATGTCTTTTGGTGTAAATCTTAATTCTTCTATGCAGTCTGTTTCATTTAACTTGTTTTCTAATTCTATTATTGCTTTTTCTACAATTTGTTTTTCTTCTTTATATTCTTTTACACCAAATGCTCCATTAAGATATGCCTTTTTTATTCTATCTAATTTCGCTTTTTGTTCATTTATTTCTTTTTGCAATTCTCCTTTAGGCTCATCAAATTTTTGTCTTATCATAGGCAAGAAGAATTGATTTACAACTGAATCATATTGTACTAATTCATCTATAAATTGATTAAAATACTCATTTATAAGGTTTTCTCTAAACTCTATTTTACAATCGTGGCAATAATAGTAGAAATATGGTTTGCCATTTTTCTTAGTTGTAGCTTTACCACCTAAAACACGATTACAATTTGGACATTTTAGTTTTTGCAAATATAAATATGTCAATGTTCTTTGATAATTTCTAGAATTCTTCTTTTTCTGTACTTGGCAATCTTCCCACATTTCTTTTGAAATAATAGGTTCTACTACATTTTCATAGTAGGTAGGGTGTTTAGTATTCTTTCCATGAACAAAGTCTCCTTTATATATTTCATTTTCAAGAATACCAACAATAGATGAATCTCTCCAATTATCTTTACCTAATACTTTTTCCTCATTGAATAGATTGCTGATTTTTTGATAAGAATAGCCGTTATAATATAAATCATATATTCTAACTACAACATCTTTAGTAGAATAATCAATTACTAATTTCTTATTTTCGTGTTTATATCCAAGAGGTGCCTTAGAGGGAATATGACCTTGCTTTATAGCACCTGCTAAACCTACTTTTGTTCTTTCGCTAGTTCTTTCTATTTCATTTTGGCTTACACTCATTAAAAGTCTAGAAATCATCTTACCATTTGCAGTAGTTGTATTTACTTTATCATTAGCACAATCAATATAAGCATTATTCTCATCTAAAAAAGTTATAAGATTTTCCCAATCATAAATACTTCTAGTTATTCTATCAAGTTTTAATGAAATAATAGTATTTATCTTTTTAGATTTAATATCTTCTTTTAGTCTTTCAAATTTTGGTCTAAGATTACCAGTTTTCGCACTTATTCCAGCATCTTGGTAATAATCTACAATTTCATAACCTTTAAACTTACAAAAGTTTCCAATCTTTCTCTTTGTTCTGGAAGACTAAATCCCTCACGAGCTTGGTCTTCAGTAGATACTCTCATATACAATCCACATTTTTTCTTTTCTTCACCCAATTTCTAAACCTCCTAACAAAAAAGAGACTTCAAAGTACATACGAGTACTATTGACATCTCTTAAATCCATTTATCACGTAATAAAATACAATATAATTGTAATATAATATAAATTTTTCAAAGTACTCATACATTTATATATAGCTCTTGCCGAACAACTATACATAATTAATTGCCTATATTATATCACGATTTAAGGAAATGTCAATTTTTTACAAACTAAATTTTTTTCAAATATTCTTCTAATTCAGATAAACGGATTTTATTTACTAAATTAGAGATATAAACATCATTAGAATAATTAAAGACTAGAAATGTAGTATTTTTTATAATTACTCTATGTGGTTCAATATACGAGATATTTGTTTTATCAATCTTTCTTATGCTACCATTGATAAAAGTAGGGGTAACCTTTGAAAACTCACATATAAATTCAAGTCTTTGTTTAAGGCTTTCCTCAAATTGTAATTCTTCTTTGATAATATTCATTTTTCACACCATCCTTTCATTTTAGATTTAGGATGATTTTTTGCAAAAGAAAAAATCAACCATTTTACTGATTGATTTTCATATCATCTGTTCTATAAAAAGTTCGAACAGAAACGTCGTTGGAGCAGGTACCGAGAATCGAACTCGGGCCACCAGGTCGGAAGCATGGGATTCTACCACTAAACTACACCTGCAAGTTATATAAAGTATTATACCTCACAAATTTAATATTGTCTATATATTTTTATTATTTAATTTTATGTAAAACTATTGATTATTTTTAGTTTATGAGTTATAATATAGATATTAATTTTAAGGAGGGTGTTCAATATGATGAACGCTACTGTTTGGGTCACTTTTGAAGCAATCGACAAAATTGAGTATTTCGTTGTTCACGACATGCTCACTGGTGAAAAGAAAAAAATGAAAGCATCTGATTTTCTCGGTACTGTTTTCAAAATGCCCAGTTCTTTCAACTATAAGTTGAAAAATGCGTTCCCCAATAAAAGACGGGTAGTTTATTCTGCCCCTGCATTTGAAGCTGTCACCAGATTGGTGAACTTCAACAGAGTTGATTCTTAAGCTCTGTTATACCCTAGCCAGAGGAGATGGTGAAAACCATTCTCCTCTGTTTTTTATATAAAATTTTTTAACAATATAATAAATATTTCTCCTGGTACTCCTAAAATTCCGTACTATTAATATTGTTATCCAATTTATTCCTATATGAAAATTAAAATATATCCCTATAAAATTTACTATTAAAATAAATATTATTCCTAAAATAGAATTAATCCCCAATTTCACCATTAATTTTATTGGTACTACAAATATTCTCATACAAATAAAAAGAAAACATATACAAGATATTATTATTAAAACATTCATATTTTCTTCTCCAATACTAATACTGTATGCTCTTAATGTCCAAATATTCATGCACTTTTTCTACTCCAAGAAATAAAAAAAACGAGAAAGGATACTGCCTAGACAGTATCCATCTCGTCCAACATAATGTTAGAATGTTGATTTTAGCCACCAATATGTTCAGAAATGAGCTTCTGAATCTTGCTGTCAGATACCAGTACGTTATACTGCATATCATTGCAAAGGTAGTACTCAATCAGGGTAACAAACTTAAGAGCTCTTGCGTACTCCTGAGCCGAATCGAAACCTGCATTGATCATGTCCAAGAAATTAGGCTCAATCTCAGTTCCCAGAGTCTCAACTTTGAGATTGGCAATGCCTTTGACATCAACAGAAGAAATGAATGTACCATGTTCAGGCACTTCCCCGGTATAACCAGGAGCAACCAAATAGATACTCTTGTTTTCCTCCATTTCAATCTTTCTATCAACCTCTGCCAGTCGGCTTTGGAAGTCCTTCAGCTTGGCATTAGATGCCTCAACTGCTTTTTCTGCAGAGCTTACTTCGGAATTTGCATCCTTGAGTGCCTTTTTGGCATCATCGAAAACCTTCTGAACTTCTTTGAGAGTTTCCTTCCTAATCTCCAAAATCGAATTTGCTTCTGCCAATGCATGCTGCTCACTGGAAAGTCCAGAAACAATACTATTTCTTTCCCCCTTCAGTCCTTCCAAAGAATAACCCTTTTCTTCAACAAGAGAATCAACCTGTGCAACCTTAACTGGTTCTACCACATGCTGAATCACAGCCTTCTTAGATGCTTTTGCTTTTCTTCTCATCTTTTTTTCAGCCTCCATATCATTTTCTTTTAATGCATTTTTGAGTTCACTATAAATCTTTGTGTTTGGACTAAACACTTTTTGCAGTTGTTCCAAAAATTCTTCCCGGGTAGAAAAGCTAAGCTTCCTCTTCACAAACAATTCCTGCGAAGATAAATGATCATGAATAATATCAGATACCAGTACACCATTAGCGACAGCCTTGCCATGCTGATTAAAAATAGCCATAATGTTTTTTCACCTCAAATATTTTTTTACTGTGTTGTGTCGGACTAGTTGAAAAAAGGTAAAAATCAAAATTAGACCAAATGTCAACTATAATATATTATACCATCATTCCTTATTTATGTCAACGTTCAAACTAAGTCTTTCCAATTCTGTTATCTTTTCATCATATAATTGGTTTAGTTTAACTAATCTTTCATAAGATAACTTATCAATTAATTCTGGATTTCTTTCAATTTCATCTAAAATTTCATTTTTATACAAATGATTTTGAGTATCTTTTTGTAAAGACTCCATAAAATTATTTATCTTCTGTTCACTAACTTTTGTTTCTTGTCCTTCAACTAAAAGTTCTGGATGAATGAAAATTGATTTTACAAAATCTATTATTTTATCAATTATTTTCATGTCTTCTCCTTTTTGCTTTATATACATACTTATTTTTCTTCACTTTTTCCGTTTTTTACCTTTGCTATTTTTTCTTTTTTTTCTTTCTGGATTCTTTCAATTCTAGCCTTAAGTTCTTTTACATATTCTCTCTTTTTATGTGCTTTTCTTCTTTCTTCTTCTATCATATCTTGAGATATTTCATCATGTAATTCTTCTTTGTCTTCAACATCACCTTTATCATCTATTTCTTCTTGTTCTCCAGTTTCTTCTTTATTCTCTCCTTCTTGTTTTTCACCATCTTTTTTATTTGGAACTTGCACTCGTTCACTACTAATATCAGCATAAGAATCAATAAATGAATCATCATCAAAAGCAAGTTCCTCCTCAGTTGGAGGAGCAATACCTACCTGTGTTTGTCTTATTAATGTTTTGGTTTTTCTTATTAAGTTTCTACAATAATTCTCAAAATTCTCTATGTGATTAGCTGCTTCAACTCCATCTAAACCAATAGCCTCATTTCTTGCTAATTTTCTTACTTGATCAATCTGTTCATTTTTTACAATAAATATTCTTGCATTTACTGCATTAAAATTTTCTAAAATTGATACATTTGCATTCTCTATTTTAAATATAACATATCCTGCATATAAACCCTTACCAATCTCACATTCTAATATATCATAATCAGGATTATCTCTTTTTAATGATCTAACAAGTCTTTTAAAACCTTCCATTTTTTTACTTACTGGCATCACATAATTGCTATGACTTTGTTTTAAATTTTGTGGATTATCATCAAAAAAATCCTTTCTTTCTTTTTCAGGTCTAAATATTCCATCATCAGAAAACTTAACATTTAAAGAATCCATCAAATCTTCAAAACTATCAAACCTTTTATCATCAAAATTCTTCTTTAAATCCATATATTTAATAAAATCTTCATACTTTTCTTTTATTTCTTGATATTCAATTGTATTTTCAAGTGATTTTAATCTTAAAGCTTTTTCATATACTTCTTTTACTTTTTCAAAATCACCTTGTACTTTATAACTTGCTGCTAAACTTTCAAATACTTTAAATACTTTAGGATTTGTAAATTTTATACTATCTTTATTTGTTGATAAAAAGCGTATAACAGATGCATTAATTAAATTTTGATATTGCTCAATGTCTAAATACATATTTTGAGATTGCATAATTAATAAATTCATTATATCATCTCTGTTTATATCATCCGCATCAGCAACTTTCTTTGCTATAATTTTAGATATATATTCACTTGTCATTCCTTTTGTTGAAGTTCCTGGATTTCCTAAAACTGAAGCATATATTGTTGCAATTTCATTTTCCATATTGTCTTTATCTTTTTGTGTTGTCATATTACTTTCTCTTATATCTTCTGCCATTAATTGCAAGGTTTCATTTATTGGTTCATATTTTGAAACTTCTTGATAATTTTCTAATAATGGTGCCATTAACTTTTTTAAATCTCTTAATTGAATTTTTTTACCACTTGCTTTTTTATTTTGAATTAACATATTATATTGTCTTTTTATGTTTGATGCTTTTGATTTTTTTTGTTTTTCATTTAATTTTTCTTCTGTTGCTAAATCTTTTCCAAAAACAAATTCATTTATTAGATCAATTAATTCAGGTATTTTCATATATTTAATATTGTATAATGAATACAAAACATTATACAAACTCCTTTCTTTTTTCTCCATCTATTTATTTTGTAAAGAGTATGCTTATTAACAAGCATACTCTTTTCAGTTAGTTTGAATCAAATCTTACTTAATTTGATTCAGAGATCTTTGCAAAGCTCTCCATCTTTCATCAGAAACTACTAATTCGAGTGGAATTAAATCCCAATCAATTTTGCATTTTTTGATTTTAGATTTCAATTCTTCTTTAAGCTCTACACAAATTTTTTCTGCTTCAAACCGTTCAATGCTCACTCCATTAACTACAACAATGTCTCCTGCTTTGACTAATGCATTTTCTAATTCAGGGAGTACTTCTTCAATTTGTTTTTTCAGTGCCTCTTTCATTATCTTTGCATCTCCTTATAACTACTTAAAATTGCTTTAAGCGATATATATATTATATCATACCAAAAAAATATTATCAACTTATTAATTAGTAATAAATTTTATAACCTTTTTCTACATTTTTCATAATATAAACCAATGAGATGCAGTTAAGTATGGCAGACTTAAAAAAATCAATTTTTTCCATAATAAAAACCTCCGTATTCTTTTTCATGAATACTAGAGGTTCTTGATTTATCGATATTACAATTTTCTGTATGTGGCTTCCCCTAAGGTTTTTAAATTTTACGCACTCTTAAGTTCAAGCCTTAATTTATCACTAATCATTGCTATAAACTCAGAATTAGTAGGCTTTCCTTTGGCTGCTGAAATTGTGTATCCAAATATGTTTTCTACTGTCTTTTGTTCTCCTCTTCCCCATGCTACTTCTATTGCGTGACGTATTGCTCTTTCTACTCGTGATGGAGTTGTGTGAAATTTATTGGCTATTTGTGGATATAAACATTTCGTAATTTGATTTATAACATCAATATCATTTATAACCATAATAATTGCTTCTCTTAAATATTGATAACCTTTTATATGTGCTGGCACTCCAACTTCATGTATAACATTTGTAACTAATGCTTCAATATTTTCTTCTTTATTGGCTGAGTTGTTTGGAATATCAATATATTGTGGTTTACTTATTCCTATTTCTCTTGAAATAAAATTATTGTTTTGTGATGATGGTTTGTAATTTTTTAGTTCTCTTATTCTTGTTATAAGCAAATCTATATCAAATGGTTTTACAACATAATATTCAGCTCCAAGTTCAATTGCTCTTTGGGTTACTTTGTCTTGTCCAACTGCTGATAGCATTATGCAAATAGGCTTTTTGTTTAATTTTATCATGTTCATTTGTTCTAAAACCCCTATTCCATCTAAATGTGGCATTATTACATCTAATAATAATACGTCTGGCATTAGACTAGATACCATATCTAAAGCTTCATTTCCATCTTTTGCTCTTCCTACAACTACCATATCTTCTTGATTTTTTAAATATGTTGCTAATGTTGTACTAAATTCTTGATTATCATCTGCTATTAAAACTGTGATTTTTTCTCTCATGTTTTTTCCTCCTATTTTTCAATTGTAAAAAATTTACATTTTGGATTATATTATATTGAATTTAAGATTACAATATATTTTTGGAAGTTTTTGACATTTCAATCACTTATTTACTACTATATTTACTATTTTTCGACATAATTCGACAATTCTTATTTTATTGATTTTTTGTTCTTCGATGTTTTTCAAAAAAATATCCTTTTTCTCTTTTTCCATTTCAATTTTTATTCTTATATTTTCTGAATAATCAATATTTATGATATTTATATCATTACTTTTGCAATAATATTTAAAATTTTCTAAATTAGAATAATCTGTTTCTAGTTCAATTTCAAAACCATCTTTTTGAAATAATAATTCACTTTTTTGAATAGCTTTTTTCGTTGCATCAGAATATGCTCTAACTAACCCACCTGTTCCAAGTAAAATTCCACCAAAATATCTTGTTACAATAACTATTATATTACATAAATTACTTCCTTGTAATATATTTAGCATAGGTGCTCCAGCTGTTCCTGATGGTTCTCCATCATCACTTGATTTTTCAATTATTCTATCTTCTTCTACAATTCTATAAGCTATGCAGTGATGTTTTGCATCATAATATTTCTTTTTTATTTCTTTTATTTTGTTTTCTGCTTCTTCTACACTTTTTACTGGATAAATGTCTGCTATAAATTTTGATTTTTTTTCAATAATTTCTGTTGTTTCATTTTTTGATATTGTATAAAATTCTTTCATTCTTCTAAATCTCCAACATGCATTCCTGCAGTATAACCTGTTGAGTATGCTATTTGTAAATTAAATCCTCCTGTATATGAATCTACATCTATTATTTCTCCTGCAAAATATAACCCTTTTACTAATTTTGATTCCATTGTTTTTGGATTTATTTCTTTTATATTTATTCCCCCACTTGTTATAATTGCTTCTTCTACTGGTCTAAAGTCTTTTATTGTAAGTTCGAATTTTTTTAATACTTTTACTAAATTTCTTCTTTCTTCTTTTGTTATCTCATTAACTCTTTTTTCTTCATTTATTTTTGTTTTTTTAATTACAATTGGAATCATTTTTTGTGGTAATAATTTGTCTAATGCATGCTTAAATTGTTTATTTTTAAATTCTTTAAAATCTCTTAATATTCTTTCATCTAATTGTTCTTCTGTTAATGCTGGTTTTAAATCTATTTGTAATTTTATTTTTTGCTCTTTCATTAGATTATCTATTTCTTTATATCTTACCAAATGTGCTGAACCACTTAAAATTGTAGGTCCTGAAATTCCAAAATGAGTGAATATCATTTCTCCAAAATCTTCATATATTAACTTATTTTTTGATTCATCAATAATTTTTATTCCAACATTTCTTAAACTTAAACCTTGCATTTCTTTACATTCATTCTTCTCATATATTACCAAAGGAACTAGTGATGGTCTTATTTCTGTTACTTTATGTCCTATATTTTTGGCTATTAAATATCCATCTCCTGTTGATCCTGTTAATGGATAACTTTTTCCACCTGTTGCTAGTATTATTTTATCTGTTTGAATTATTTCTTTCTCTGTCCTTACTCCTAATACTTCACCATTTTGTACTAAAATTTTTTGAACTCTTGTATTAAATAATTTTTTTATTTTTAATTCATTTATTTTTGATTTGAAACAATTTAATACATCTATAGATTTGTCTGTAACTGGAAAAATTCTGTTTCCTCTTTCTTCTTTTACTTCAAGTCCTTGATTTTTTAGGAAGTCTATTATATCTGTATTTGTGTAATTTTGAAATGCACTATATAAAAATTGCCCATTACCTGGAGTATTTTTTATAAATTCACTCATATATAATGAACTTGTTATATTACATCTACCTTTTCCTGTTATTAATAATTTTTTTCCAAAATCTGGATTTTTTTCTATTATTGTTACATTATTTCCATATTCGGCTGCTGTTATTGCCGCCATCATTCCGGCAGGTCCGCCACCTATTACAATTACATTTGCCATATTTTTTTCGTTAGACTTTTTCTAACTTCCTCCGTTCCTTATTTTTCATTATTATATTAACAAATTTTTGATAAAAAATCAAATAATTTACAAAAATATCTTGACAAATTTGTAAAAACATACTAAAATAATTAATGTGTTCACAAATGGACTAAACAATGGTGGATGTAGCGTAGTTGGTTAACGCGCCAGTTTGTGGCACTGGAGACCGTG
>OBKR01001356.1_pt1 | contig 21527 bp, 10 predicted proteins | sample 1518991 | NCBI WGS metagenome assembly OBKR01 (sample SAMEA2452117, study PRJEB22498) | human gut metagenome | biome: human feces; feature: human gut; material: feces | place: Australia | collected 2012
TGCCAAGTCTTCGCGACAGGCGACTTTATCCGGCTATCTTGCTTGCCGAGACGCAAGAATGCGTCTCTACAAGTTTTCGTCGAACTCGCGCTAGGTTAGGTTGACAAAGTTGCATCAATAAGACAGAAGAAGCCACGAAGGGCTTTATAAGGCTCATTCGTGGCTTCCATAGTTATAATTAGTTAGCGGGAGTTACTCTGCGGCACCTGCGTCGGAACCGTCACCAGGTACAGGCGAGGGCTCTACGATAACCTTGCCTGCCAAACCATTGGCGAAACCGCCATAGGAAGGAGTACGGCTATAGTTGAGATCCCAGAGTCCGCAAGGCTCGCCAGCTCTCCAACCAGAATCGGCAGGACTGTTGGTGCAGCACCACTGCGTGATGCCATACTGCTGAGCCTGAGGTATGATCTCGAAGTACTTCTCGATGATGAACTTGTAGAAGTCCGCCATCTTCAGCTGCTCCTCGTAGGTGACTTCCTCAGTCTTCTTGGGCGTGCCGAAAGCATTCTCTATGATACCCATATCCAACTCGGATATCTTGATGAGCTTGCCGGTGGCGGCCATCAATTGGAACATGTTGACAATAGCGTCCTCCTGGGCCTTTTGGTCGGTGGGGTTGAGGATGTAGCTGACATGCATCTGCGTACCGATACCGTCAATCTTGGCACCATTAGCTTCCCAAACCTGTATCCAGTGGATCAAGCTCTTCAGTTTCTTGTTGCCGTCCCACCAAGACTCTAAATTGTAGTCGTTGATGAAAAGTTTCAACTGTGAGGGATCACCACCTGCCTCCTCAAAACGTTGTGTAGCCAACTTAGTTACGATAGGCACGTAATCCTCCTTGCCCAAGTAGTCTTGCCAGTAGAAGTTTGTAGATGGATCTCCATTTTCAGAAGTCTGTAGGTCATAATAACCGATATGTGGATCACTAGGATCATCAGGATTCTCATAGTCAGCACCAGAGATTGCCTCATTCACGGCATCCCAAGTGGTAACATAACCACCAGTAGCATTCATGACACCAGTAATCCAAGCATCCATAGCATTGGTGAGGATTTCCTTCTTCTCTTCAGGAGTCTTCTCTATCTCGCCACCTGCGGTTTCGTAGTAGAGGCGAACATCATCAAGATAGAGATCGCCAACATAATTACCTACATTGAAGATAAAGCTATTGGCATCGTCTCCATTACAAGTAGCAGACAGGTTAAATTCTTGCCAATCGGTTGTGACATTGATGCTTTGGAAATCACCTCTATTGGCATAACTTTCAGCATTTCTGAGGTTAGCGGTAATAGTTCCGGCAACAGAGCCCTTGATTTTGAAACTCAACTTATAGGTAGTACCATTGGTAAGTACGCCGTTCAAACCTTGTGCAAACTGTACTTCCCAACCCTGTTTCTCATTAGAGTGACCACATTTCATACAGCCTGAGCCGTCTTCTCCTCCAGTAGCGACATTTTCGGCTGAGAAATCGTCACCCCATCCGCCAATAACTTCACCATTGTTGAAGTCACAGGTCCAAACATCGTGGGGAACCATGGTCACGTCACCACCACCCTCTACTTCGACAATCTCCTGGGTGAACTTGTGATTATACTTATTTGCCCAAAGCAGTTGATTGGCATTCTCAAAATCTCCGTTTTTGATAAGATTATCAGCACCTCCCTTGAGGGTTAATCTAATATCATCAAAACAAAGATCACCTACCATTGAGCCAAAATAGAACTTAATGCACTGTTGGTTACCATCGGCAGGAGTGAAGTCAAATGAATAGTTACTCCAATCAGTAGTTGTCTGAATAGAATAAATAGTATTATCACCTTCATTCACAGGCATGGTCAATACATTCACGCCAATGGGGTTTTCCATCTTACACTTAAAAGACATGGTATATTCAGTACCAGCTTGAAGAGGAGCATCCAAAGTATAAACGTTTTGGCCATTCCAAGGTTCTACAGCTTCATCCTGATGGATGCGCAAGTAGTTGCTTGAGCCACCAGGGGTATTGATAATCTCTGGCGCAATCAACCCATTCAAATAGGTGTTGTTTTGCTGGGAGTGCCAAGCCAACGTATGACCATAGACGGTCAGGTTAGCAGCTTTCGCATCCTCAATGAAATTAGTAACCGTTGAGAAGTTCATGGAACCATCATTAGCTACAATGGAAGCATACTTCATCTCGTTACCAGGTGTCACCTCGTTGAAGTTGGTGGCGGCAATCTGGTATTGTGCGTTACCTGCATCAAAAGAGCCTGCGTCCACGCCCAATCCCAACTTGAAGTCAGGATTGGCGTTGGGATTGGTATAGTTCTTCAATACGTCATACTCATTCAGGTAAGCATACTGCGCATTCGTGCCAGGATCTGTTACCCCGAAGAACGGCATGTCGTTGTCAGCGCATGAGGTCAGCAACGCCAACCCCAAGGCCATCGGTATTAACTTGTCTATATGTTTCATGGCTGTTTTTTATTCTGGTTTATAAGAATAAGAGAACTCCTCAGGCGCACCACTAATCGCACGGTCACGAGCCACCAAGGTATCCTTTGTTTCCACGGTCTTGCCCGTAGTTTTCACGGTCACTTTGTAATCGAGATAAATCACGTCACGAGGCTTCTCACCCCAGAAATCGGGGCGGGGGTTGTCCTCTTTGTACACATACTTACCCGTACCGCTGACGGTATAATCATCGGGATTGTCGGTAGCGAAGGTGCACTCGCTGCCGTCTTCGGAGAATCTCAACAAGAGATTACAGTTGTTATCGAACTTGTAGCTGACGGTGTTCAGCGCGGTCGTAGCCAAATTGAATACCTCATCGTACTCAATATACTGCTCATGACGCACGTTGGTCGTAGTAGTACCATTCTCAGTGATGACATCCACGCCACGGCGCAGGTAGTTGCCTGACCACGGAGAGATGAACTTCACGAGATAGAGCACATAGTCCTTGGGGGCAATACTCCAATCAGAGGACTGCAAACGCCAGGGGTTCTCCACCAAAGGCTCACCGCGCAGGATAGAATCCACACCAGCATACTCATCTGTCAAGCGCAAAGGAATGACATAGGTGTTCTTGATGGCCTTGGGGTCTTTGAAGAACGCATCGTTCAGTTGCACTTCTACATAGCCATTCAGGCCATTGATAGGAATTTGGTCTCCCTGTATTGTATACCAGTCCGAAGGCATGGGTAACACGGGTGTGCCATCGCTGAATTCGAGATTGTTACACAGGTTCTCATCCACCACAAAGCCCAGCGTGGCCTTTATGCCGTTGCGGGTACCTCCCGCAACAGCATAAATACGAACCTTGTGCTCATTGTCTATCGAGTTGTTCGTACGCTCATCATTACCCAGCACCAGGGTACGGATAGGGGTCTGATAAGCGAAGTAACCCGTTTGGTAGTCAAAGTCGGGGAAGTCGGTATCCTGGTTTTCGCAAGACACCATGGCCATAGCGGCTACTCCCACTGCTAATAAAGATAGTATCTTTCTCATGTCTGTCATTTTTGTCTATTTCATAAATTCCAATTACATGATTACCAGCCCTTGTTCTGCTGCAAGTTAGAGAACTTCAAGCACTCACTGTAGGGAACAGGACCCCAGTACATATAGTCCTTGAAAGCGCGGTTCTCCACCGTGATGGGCGTATAGATAAGTGCAGCTGTGCTAGCGTTTTGTGTAATCTGCATACCCCTTGCGGTCTCATTCAACTGCGTCAAGGGCACTTGCCAGCGGCGCAGGTCGTAGAAGCGCTTGTTCTCAAAGCAAAGCTCCAAACGACGCTCATTGCGAATCAACTCACGCATGGCATCCTTGTCGTTGTTGTCGGCTATATTCTTCAAGTAGGGGTCATTGGTGCCACCGACACCGGCACGGGCTCGAATTGCCTTGATGATGTCATAAGCGCTGTAAGCATGCGAATCCGTTCCCTTAGGACCCCAAGCCTCATTGGCGGCCTCGGCGTAATCCAGCAAGATCTCCGTGGTACGGATGTAGGCCGTATAGTGGAATTGCGGGTTGAGAGAGCTAGGGTCGATGTTAACATCCTGACGCAAATGCTTCTTCATGTAGTAACCCGTGCGAGTGGAGTAACGGTTCTCCCGGTTGAGCTGGTCGTTGGTGGTCGTACCATAGTTACCCGTGATAATCACCGAATTGAAAATACCAGCCGTGCCACCATTCACGAGGATGTAAGTGGTAAGGCGAGGGTCACGACCCGTGTAGGGGTCGTTAGGTTTATAACCGCTGTCCTCGTGAGTGATGGGATAGCCATTGGCCATGGGGAAAGCATCCACCAAGTTCTGCGTGGGATTGATACGACCATTACCGTAAAGCGTAGGCGGGAAATTGTCCGTCTCCAATGGATTGTCCTTATTTCTGCCACCACGCCAAATGATCTCGGCAGGATTGACACCTGGACCAAGGCCAGCGATTTCACTAGCATTAGCATACCACGTATAACCATTGCTAGCTACTCCCGTAAGAGCATCAACAGAACCTCCATCTGCAACTGCTTGACCTCTATCAATATGATCAATTACCACGGCTGCATAATCAGCAGCCTCTTTCCAAGTATACCCAGAGCCTTCACTGAAAGCGGGACTGGCAGCCATTAAGACCGCCATGGCACGGATGGCCTCGGCGATACGAGCCGACATACGACCACCAAAATGTACACCACAGATACGATTGTATTCCACAGGATTGGTAATGCCAATAGCACGATACTGTGCAGGAATATCAGTTTCCCTTGACGCATCTTTATAATCCGCTGGTAATAGCTCAATGGCACGATTAGCGTCAGCTATCAAGGAATCCATGCAATCCTTGAAAGTGTTACGAGGCACATTAAAATCTGTTGAAGCGCCCTCTGGTTCGGTTACGATAGGTACACCATAAAGCACTCCATCATCGCCCCATCCTCCATGGGCACGTAACAAATTGTACATGAATAGAGCTCTCAGGCCATACGCCTCACCCGACAAACGCAACTTGAACGCTTGGTTAATGCGCTCATCGTCAGACCAATTCACGTTTTGTGCATAGGACAAGAAGTTGTTCAAGTACATGATGACGTGACGGCTGGATTGCCACTGAGACGTTGGGTCATTGTTGGAGCTCCACGTGCCTGATGCCATCAATCGATAGCCATTGGTTTCATCATTGGAGACACAATCGTCAGTGGCCACGTCAGACACAGGTCCATTAGAGAAGGGCAGCAAGACATAGGCATTCGCCAATACACCCTCCATGAATGCAGGTTGGTCATCTTTGCCCGTAAGATCCTGATCGTTCTCCTTGGCAGGCGAGAACAAGTCGTCGCATGCCGTGAAGAAAGGGAGGAACGCTAATAATATAATGAACTTTTTCATTTCAATATCCGATTTATAAGTTTACATATACACCCAGGTTAAAGTTGCGGTACTGAGGAGCGGAACCAATGTTCATCTCCATCAACTCCCTCTCACCAGAGAAGGTCAGCAAGCTATTGCCACTTACATATACCTGCAAGCCACGCACAACCGTGTTCTTGAACAGTGAGCTGGGCAGGTCGTAGGTAATCTGGATCTTGGCCAGGTCGAAACGATCGGTGCTGTAGAGCCAGAAGTCAGAGTTACGGAAGTTATGGCTACCAGACTGCGTAGTCAGACGGGGATAGGTTGCCGTGTCAGCGGTTTCCTTGGTCCAGCGGCCACGTACAATCTCTGAATACTTGCCGTCACCAGATACCCAGTAGTAAGAGCCGCTCTTGAAGGCTTTCGCACCCCAACCACCTGTAGCGAGGGCGAAGAAGGTGAAGCCCTTCCACTTGGCAGTGAAATTGATACCCAAGGTATAGGGAGAGCCATACGAGCCACCCTTGCCCAGATAAACCTCATCCTTGATGTCAATGACGCCATCGTTATTCTGGTCAACATACTTCAAGTCACCAGGCTTCACCTCGCCAAACTGAGGCGTGGGAGAGCTCTCGATATCTGCGTCGTCCTTGTAGAAGCCATCGGTAATGAGGCCCCACAGGCCATCCACAGGCTTGCCTGTACGGTTCTGGTAAGCATCAGCATTCTTCTCGTCACGCTGGGTGGCCTTGGTGGTATAGTAGGTAAAGTTGGCGCCCAGAGAGAGGTCAACCGCACCCACGGTCTTGTTCACCTTCAAACCCAAGTCAAATCCCGTACGGCGATCCTTGTTGTAGTTGATATAAGGTCTGAACGAAGAATCTGGGAACCCTACCTTGAAGTAGTTGGGATAAACAGTCTCTGGTTCAATGATACCACCATCCATGATGCTATACCAGTAAGAGGCATCCACCTCCAGCAAGTGGTCAAAGAACGATCCCTTCACGGAAGCGGAGATCTCCTTGCGCTTCACGAAGGTCAAGTCGGGATTGCCACCTCGCAAGCTTTGGGTGGACTGAATGGAGATATCATTTGTCCATCCCCACCAAGCTCCTGTCGGGGTATAGTTCTCTGAATACAAATAATAATCGGAGATATCCAAATCTGAATGCAACTGGCTGGCGGAAGCACTGATGATCAACTCATCCACCGCATCCACGTCCTTCAACCAGGACTCTTCCTTCAGTCTCCAACCCAAGGTCAATGAGGGAGAGAAGGCATCGCGATGGCCGGGAGCCAACTTAGCGGAGTGTACCACTGCCCCATCGAACTGAGCGTAGTAACGGTGTGCGAAGTTATAGGCCACCTCTATGCCGAGGTTGACATTGCTGGTCTTGTGGTAAACACCAGAGTTCGTCTGTTGATAACCATTGGCAATCACCATGGCGCTGAGGTTGTGGTCATCGTTGAACTGCGTCTGGTAATTGAACTGCGCATTGAAGAGAATGGTCTGGTTGCTGGCGCTATTCGCGATGTTCTGCACACCAGAGTGCTTGTCATTGTTGTACTTGGTCAAGCCCGTGATGACATCCACGCCATTGTAGTTGGCCCACGTAGGCTCATAGACAGCATAGGTATCGCTAAAGTTCGTGTTATAGGAAGTAGCGTAGTCCACGGCGAATTGCGCCTGGAAAGACAAGCCCTTCACGAAGCGGTTCAGGTCCATGTTCAAGCCCACGTCAAACTGGAACTGGCGAGCGGTATAGGTATTCTTACCGGCCGCGTAGAAGTCACCAAACACATTGGTCCGGTCTATCTGCGTACCCGCGAGGAAATACTTGCCGTCGATGATGTTGGCGGATGTAGCCAGCAAGGCCTGCGCGGCGGTGGCATTTTGGGCTACATAGCTGATGGGGATGAGGGGAGCCACACGGTTAGGACGGAGCGTGGCGGCCGTTCCCCAGTAGTCCGCGCCCATGGTGCCCTTCTGGTTGTAGAACACCACCTGGGAATGCAGGTAGGCGGAAATCCAATCGTTGATATCCAAGTCCACGTTACCGCGGAAGGAGAGCTGGTCGGTATAGTTCTTCTTGCCCTCACCGAACTTGAAGACATCGGCGTTGCGATAGTAGTTGATGTTGGCATAGAAACGCGCGTTCTTGCCACCACCCGAGATGTCGACATTGGCGTTGACACCGGAATAGGCCTTCTTGATATAGTCGCTGGAGTAGAAGTCCACGTTGGGATAACGGTAGGGATTCAGTCCAGAGGCGTAGTTGTAGATGTCCTCTGCGCTGTAGAGGGGATCCAAATCATCGTTGACACGTGCCTCATTGTAGAGGGTCATATATTCAGCAGAGCCCAAATACTTGGGGTAACGCTTGGCGGTGTTGACCGTGTAGTTGACACGACCATTGATGCGCAACGGTCCCTCTTGGCCTTTCTTGGTAGTGATGAGGATGGCGCCCTTGGCGGCACGGCTACCGTAAAGTGCCACGGCGGCGGCCGACTTCATGAAGGTGATCTTCTCGATATCGGTAGGCAACACCGTAGTGGCTTCACGGGGCACACCGTCCACCAACACCAGGTAGCTGTCGTTACCCCACAACTGGCCACTGAAACCATTGATATAAGCCTGCATGTTGTCCAAGCTGTAGGTGTTGAAGTTCTTCTTGGTCAATTCCTCATAGTCCAAGACGCTCACACCACCGAGCAGGTCTCTTTCGTCGACTTCCTTGAACGCCACGGGAATCTTCTCGGATTGCACCGAGTCCGTCTCTTCCTGCGCCTGTGCCATCACGCAAGGAGAGCATGCCAACATGGCTCCAAAGAATATCTTGATATGTTTATTCATACTCATTGTCTTTTTTATTAATTATGGTATTGATTCATTTAAGGCGCACATTACCATCCGGGATTCTGGGTGAAGCCCTCATAGATGGACACGTCCTTCTTGAAGAACGGGAACCAATAGTTACGCTCCGTGAACGGACGGGTAAGAATGGTTTCCTCCTTCCAACCCCGTACTTCAGCATCCCTGGGATCATTATCAGGATCTTGATACCAAGACAAGTCTTTCACGCGTGTGAACTCTTGGCGGGTCTTGATATTATAAGGCTCTTCGGTGAGCAACAACCAACGCTGCAGGTCACAGAATCGGAAACCCTCGAAAGCCAACTCGCAGGCACGCTCGCGACGCACCTCATCCATGAACTTGATCTTGTCGGCCGTGTACTTGGCGTTGACATGCGCAGCGCCCACGCGGTCACGCAAGGTGTTGATGGCATCCTCAGCGGTCTTCGAGAAGTTGGAGCTCTTACCCTGGGCACCATTGATGGCGGCGCAAGCCTCGGCATACATCAGATAGATGTCGGCCAAGCGCATATAGGGGAGAGCACCCATAGGAGACCTCGAATAGTCATTACCCCTATCAATTATGTTATTATTCTTGTTGGCAAGTTTCTGATAAAGATAACCCGTGCGAGATCCTTTACTATCCGAACGATAGTTTCCGCCCGTATAGAGATTGGCATAACGATAGTCTTCAAGCGACTTCTGGCCATCAGGTACCGCACCAATGAAATACTGCATACCATCGAACACAATATCGTGATAGAAACGGGGATCACGATTGCGGAAAGGATGGGTAGGATCGAAACCGGACTCGGGATCATCGATGGGCAGACCGTTGGCCATTCCGTAAGCATAGTTCACATAGTTTGCCGTAGGATGATGCACATTACCTCCCGTTGTTAAATCGATGGGTCCAAAAGAGATGGAAAAGCCCCACGGAGAAGCATTTACACCTCCATCACCACCATACATGATAGCCTCTGTAGAACCAGGAATAACCCAACTCTGACCTTGCGTAAACCATATCTCGCTATAGCAAGTAGTCGCATCTGGTGACTTCGTATGGGTGTAGATATCCGAGTAATTGAACTCTGCCAAGGCGTATTGCGTCTGACCGGACTCCACCAGGTTGAGCAACTCACCAAAAGCCTCGGCAGCCTTCTGGCAACGATCGGTATCGTAGTCGTAAGTCAGGTTGCCGGCACCCGTCATGGCCCCATGCTTCATCAAGGGGCTGGCGGACCAAAGATAGACCTTGCCCAGGTAACCCAAGGCCATGATCTTGTTGATACGCCTTTGGTTATGACCCTCGGTAGCCTGTCCTGCTGAAGTATCGTCCCAGTCGATGGGCAGCAGGTCGGCGGCCTTACGCAAGTCCTCAGCACACTTATCGGCGCACTCCTGGAAGGAGAGGCGAGGCAGGCGGGGCACACTTGCGGCATCCAACACCGTCGTTACATAAGGTAGACCGCCCAGGTACATCATGCACTCAAAGTGCCACCAAGCACGGAAGAAGTAGAGCTGACCTGCGATCAAGTCCTTCTCTTCTTGGGTACAATCAGTCATTTTGTCAAGGTTGGCAAGACCAAGATTAGCCTTACGGATGCAATACCAAGCATGCCCCCAGATAGAGTGTCCAAAACGCCCTGTATTGGTAGAGCTACCACCTGAGCTATAAAAGAAATTTTGTCCGTCGGTTTGCCAAGCCCAAAAGTTACCCAAGTCTATCTGCGGACCAAGATGCATATTGCCGTTGGTGTCCATCAATTCATCATCACCCCAGTTGAAAGAAACGTTATAGTTGCAATTTTCCTTATCGGGGATACAGTTATAGATTTCCTCCACGAATCCCTGGAAATTGGTGAAGTTTTGGTAAGCGGCCGTCGGAGAGACGTCGGTATCGGCCGACTTGTCCAGATAGTCCGTGCAAGAGGCGGAGAACAGCGTAACACCCACCAGCATGCAACCATATATGAATTTATTATATATCTTTTTCATGTCGATTCTTAGATTTAATCGTCGTTGATGATTACAGCGTAAATTTCACACCCAGATTAAAACGCCTCATCGTAGGATAAGCACCCTGGCCACCGCCACCTGCGAAGTTGGACTCGCGGTCGTCAGGCATCCTGGACCAAGACCACAGGTTGTTTCCATTCAGGTAAATGCGCAGCTCACGCAGACCCAACTTGTGGAGCCAGTCATTATTGATGGTGTAGGCAATCTCTGCGTTCTTCAAACGGATATAACTACCATCATAGAGATAACGGGTTGCGTTGTTGTAAGGGGAAGGTGTTGAAGTCCAACGAGAAGCGGTGACATCGGCGGAGGGGTTATCTTTCGACCACCAACTACCTTGGTTATACACATTATTCAAGTAAGAACCAAAATCACTTAACACAACATCACGTGTGACATTGGTCACACCATAGAACTGCACGAAGCAGCTGAAGCCCTTCCACTCAAAACCAACCGTAGCGTTGTAGGTATTCTGTGGTGAAGAGGAGTAGCCGTAAGGCACGGAGTCATCAGAGTCGATGACACCATCACCATTGTAGTCGACGATGTTGTAGTCGCCCACCAACTTCTGGTTATCAGAAGTATCGTGCTTCACGCTACCATACAGCTCATCGTAAGACTGGATATAGCCCAAGTCTACATAAGCGTGAGATTGCCCCATGGGATAGCCGGCCTGCTTCTGGTAAGCGGGATAGAGCTCGGGGTCGTCCTTGAAGACCACTTCGTTGGTGGCGTGGGTCATGTTGAAGTTGGCCCAGAGGCGCATGTCCTTGTTGAAGCTCTTGTTGAAGCGCAACTCCAACTCGTAACCGCTGGTCTTCACCTCACCGAGGTTGGCCGTAGGAGCGGTGGCACCGAAATAGAAGGGGACAGAGCGAGAAGCGCCATCGAGCAGGATGTCGACACGCTTGTCATGGAAGAAATCCAAGCTACCGGCGAACATGCCGCCCAAGAAGGCGTAGTCGATACCGAAGTTAAACTTCTTCACGGTCTCCCACTTCACGTCGGGATTACCTACCACGCTCTCACGATACCAAGCATAAGGGCTGGCAGTATGAGTCAAGTCTATGTTTGTGTTGCCACCATAAGCCCATTGGCTCACATACATCCAGCGTTGCCATACGTTATCATCACCAATCTCACCATAGGAAACCCTGAACTTCAACATATCCAGGAAGCTCTTGGACCAGTTCATCCACTTTTCCTCGGAGATCATCCAACCGAGGGCTCCAGACTGGAAGAAAGCGAAACGGTTCTCGGGAGAGAACTTCTCTGATCCGTTGTAGGCACCATTGTACTCGAAGAAGTACTTGCCGGCGTAATCATAGGTGGCACGGAACACCCAGTCCTCACGATAGTGGGGAATCTCACTACCCGTGGCGGTCTCCTGGCGAGCCCACAGACCCATGGCGCTGACATTGTGCTTGCCGAACTGGCGACCCCAATAGAGTTGCACCTGGTAATTCAAGCGACGTTGGGTTGCGCCATTGTTCACAGCACCTGGCTGAATACTCCACAAAATACCCTGCGCAAAGTCAAATCCCGTGTTGGTATCATACGGAAACTTATAAGAGACTTCGCCTGTCATAGGGTCAATATACTTTAGCTGTGCATCATGGTACAAGTCATTCACGCCACGATCCCTCTCCTGGAACACGTTATCCCAAGAAATCATACCACTTAACTTCAAACCCTTCGTGATAAAACTCAGGTCTTGTTCCAAGGTAAAGTCGGTGTTAATAGTGGTAGTCGTAGTATTTTGAATACCGGAAAGTGCTATATTCTGCGCAGAGTTAGTAACGTTCACGGCTTTGGGATAATAACCCCAAGAACCATCGGAGTAACGAGGCAAGAACACGTCGGGAGCGATGTTATAAACACCGGCCCACTGCTGCGCTACCGCCCAGTCGCCATCGCTATACTGACCCCAAGGAGTCTTACGAGTACCAGAAGATCCAGCGATATTCATCTTGAAGGTAGTGGTCTTGGTCAAGGAGAAGTCCAAGTTAGAACGCACGTTGATGCGGTTATATCCATAACCAGACTCATAGCCACGACCCGTATCCCATGTATTAAACAAGTCACCCTCGTTCACGTAGTCAGCGGAAACGAAGTAACGCACGAAATCCGTACCACCCGATACGTTGATGTTGGCGTTGTAAGACATGGCGTAATCATCAAAAATCACGTCCTGCCAGTCCACATTCGCATAGCGTTCCCTCTGTTCAACCGTAGTCTGGTTGCGATACATGGAAATAAAGCCCATCGGCCGAATGTCTGCCCACGAACCTGGAGCGATTCCAAGTTCACGCTCGATAGCTACGTTACGCAGCCTCAAGGCGTCGTAAGAGTCGTACTTGCTGGGCAACTTAGAGGGCACCTTCATGGTCATGTTGACGGTCACGTCAATCTGGGCCTTGCCCACCTGACCGCGCTTGGTGGTAATCAGGATGACACCATTGGCACCCTTCACACCATAAACGGCCGTGGCGGAGGCATCCTTCAGCACGGAGATGCTCTGCACGGAGCTGATGTCCACGGAACTCATGGAACGCTCCACACCATCCACCAGCACCAATGGAGAACTGCTGTTCCAGGAACTTGCAGCACGAATAGTAATCTGGGGATCCTCAGCACCAGGCATACCAGAGCTGGCCACCGTTACCACACCCGGCAAGTTACCCGTCAAGGCAGAACCAATATCGTTCACACCACCCGCACGCTCCAGGACATCGCCCGTGGTCTGGGTGATGGCACCCACGATAGAGGCTTTTTTCTGCTGGCCGTAACCAACCACCACTACTTCATTGAGCTCAGAGCGGTCTTCCTCAAGCGTAATGTTGAACGTACGCTTGTTGCCCACTTTGATCTCCTGGGTCTTCATACCTATATAAGATATGACGACCACTGAATTCTCGCTTGGCACCTCCAGAGTGAAGTTGCCATCAAAGTCGGAAATACTACCTACGGCAGAATTCCCTTTCACTACGACAGAAGCACCAATGATGGTTTCTCCCTGCTCATCGACTATAGTTCCCTTGATCTGGATGCCCTGAGCGAACGCCGTGAGGCACGACATCAGAAGGAGAACCAAGACGGAGCTGATCCTTCTTAAGTAATGTTCTTCATGTTTCATGTCCATACATAATTTAAATATAGATTCAGATTGTTTGCAAATTTAAGCATTATGCTACAAAGTCATTTTTGCTGATGTATCAAAATCTTCGCTAAATGTAACATTTCACGGTTTTGGTACGATTTCGAAAGGGTTAGTGGGCTAAAATTGGGTGTGCCCGCGGGCACACCCAACGAGTTACGCCTAACTCGAACCCTTCAGTATTTAAACCAAAACTATTCTCTTTTTACATATTTTTAGCATATTGGAAGTCATCCACATCCACATAACCTCCCGCCTGCTTGGTGGCGTAGTTGAAGATGGCATACCTTGTTCCCATGAAGAAACGCCGGTAATCGAACACCATCTTGAAATCGGAGCCTATCTTATACCAATTCTTTCCATCCACGCTGTAATAGAAGGTGGCGATATCCCGATTGGGATTGAAATCCGCGTCGATACGCAGGTAAACCGTATTACCCTCCAGTTTCGTACGACCCTTCTCGTCTATCTCGACACTGGTGACCAACTTCTCCCGCTCGGTGAGCGCAACGACCTGCTCCTGCATGGTGAGATAAGTATCAGCCCCGTCACGACAAACCGTGAGCACACCCGAGTTGCCATTGAAAGCAGCGAAGCCCGCACGATCACCATCCTTCATACCCGAAATATCCAACTTCACATAGGCGGAGCAGCGAGGACCTTCCATGCGCTGGGATATCGTATTGCGTGCCTCGAAGAGGTTGCTGACCACCTTGTTGGTATGGAGGCGGAGGAAACCAGGACGTTCAGCCAACGACCAAGCCTCATCAATGGGATTATGATTCCACTGCCACTGCATCTTGAGCTTCTTGCCCGAGAAGTCATCACTCGTCACCAAAGGTTCTCCCACCTTCTGTCCCTGAACGGGAACGGGCATCATGGTGGGCACCTTGCCATTCTCGTCACCCAAGATAGGCCAACCATCTATCCAGCGGCAGGGCATCAACGTAAGCACACGACCCACGCCACCGCGGTCCTGGAAGATGACACCATACCAATTGCCCTTGCTGTCATCTACGATAGTGCCTTGTCCCACATAGGGGAAGCCACCGTACTCACTCTCCAATATTACCTTCTTCTCATAAGGGCCAGTAATCTTATCAGCCCGATAGCATACTTGGCGACGGGGCTTGCCCGCTGGCCAAGAAATCATCAACAGATAATACTTGCCGTCATGCTTGATGACACGGCTACCCTCCAAGAGACCCGTCTCATCCGCATCACGCACAGGTAACTGCACATCCACACCATCTTTCTTGATAGCACTGAAGTCTGGTTCCAACTCCTGAAGCCTGCCCGTACCACTGAAGACATAGACCCTGTCATCATCGTCGAAGAAAAGGGAAGCGTCATGGAAGTGGGGAAGACGGGAGAGAAGTGTCCACCCCTTGGCGGGATCCTTGGTGGTATATATATAGGTATCACCACCCTGGGAATCGTTGGGAGCGAAAAGGGCATAGAACTTGCCGTCATGATAGCGCAAAGAGGTAGCCCACTGGCCACGGCCATACACCGTACCCTCCTCCATATTGTATTTAGGGGAGTCGGTCAACTTGTCGAACAGGAAACTTTCGGTCTGCCAATGCACGAGGTCACGGGAACGCATGATAGGCGCTCCTGGCATCAAGTGCATCGTAGTGGTGACTAAATAGAAGTCTTCACCCACACGGATGACATCGGGATCGGGAACATCGGCCCACATCATGGGATTGCGGAAAGTCTCCACTCGCTTGCCCTTGTGGGGTTGGGCGAAAACCGCGGTAGAGAGCATGGACGCAAGCAGCGCCGTGGCTAACAGGGATATTTTCATCGGTTAGTTAGTTATTTGGTTGACGATTGCAAAATTATGTAATTTCTTTTAAATATGCCTTACCTAGCGGCGCGGAAACTTTACGTGAGGTATCATTATCCACTTTTTCCTTAAAAATTTTGGCAGAATCACTCTTTTCGCGTATTTTTGCGAAAAAGACCCCCCTAACTGGTTTAAGCCATCCTAACCTTATGCAATGTCTCATCATACCACCGCTAACTTTTGAGGGTTGAACCTCTTCGAGGCTCGCGCGCGCACGTACATTGTAATATATTATGTAGAGACGCATTCTTGCGTCTCAGCAAGCAAGAAAGGCCGCATAAGCAGTGAGAGATATGACAAACTCGCTGGAGAAGACGCAAGAATGCGTCTCTACACACCATGGGCGAGAACACGCTTGCAAAGGGAGACGTGGCGCGCCGCGTCTCTACAAAAGCTGCTGAGGAGAGAGACACACCGCCATATGTGTAGAAACGGGGGACAAAAGGGCCTCGAAGAGGGCCAGAGATGCTTTACCGCGTGTGGGAAGCCTCGAAGAGGCTGACCGCTTTGCGGAGATACGAACAACAAAACCAACATGGGCCTCGAAGAGATCCAACAAGTTTAATATACCGAAACAACGATGAGAAAGAGTTTTGCCCTTCTATTATTCATCATGTATACGCTGGGGGCAGTCGCCCAGTTCGGCAGACTGTACATGGGTGACCAATACCTGATGAGCAGCATCGCCTCAAAAGTCATCCAAGACCACTATGGCCGCATATGGATAGGGACACGCAACGGCGTATGCATGTATAACGGATACCGTTTCCATAACTTCAAGAAAGAGAGCCACGGCGACTTGGGGCTCAACAGCAACTACATCAACGAGGTATCCCAAGACCGCCAGGGCAACATCTACTTAGGCAGTAACGAAGGCGTATCAGTGCTTCGGGGAGACCATTTCCACGCCATACGCCTGATGGAAGGCAACAAGAAGGAAATCAAGGGATACGTGCAACGCATTTACCAAACCAGCACTGGGGAAACACTCATCGCCGTCTCAGGACACGGAGTCTACAAAATGGTCAATGACACCACCGCGCAAATCTGGGACAAGCAACTCCGCGTAGCCAACTTCGTGACGGACATATTCGAAGACAGGAGCAAGCGTATATGGCTGCTGACCAGCAATAAGGGCGTATGGACGAGAGAAAACGGGAGATGGGCAAAATGCCAGCTGCCCGATGACCCACAAGGCCCCTTCGTCAATATCTGCCAGGATCATGACGGCACGCTCTACCTGGCCAATCTCGGTGGAGGACTATACCGCTCACGGAAAGGTAATCCCCTGCAACTGGAGTGCGTGCCCGGCACCAAGCACCTGCCCCTCAATACCGTCACGATCAGCCAGATGGGTTTCCTGCTGCTAGGCACCGATGGCGTGGGCGTATTCCGCTACCTGCCCCAAAGCCAACAAGTGGAACAGGTAAACCTCTACTGCCGGGAGGTGGACATCAACCGCGCCAAAATCATGTCTATCATGGAGGACAGGGAAGGCAACTTGTGGCTAAACCTTTTCCAAAAAGGAATATTCATGCAACCCCGCCCGCAGTTCGGTTTCCAATACATCGGAGCGAAATCACCTACCCATAACCTCATAGGAGAAGCTTGCGTGATGGCCACCCGCTACGGGAAAGACGGAACACTCTACGTCTCCACGGATAAGGACGGGCTCTACGCCATAGGCCCCGACGGCACGCTCAAACGTCACTATACGCCAGGAAAAGGCGCCCAGGCCGTACCTTTCACCATACTGGGCATCACGGAAGACACGCAAGGCAGGCTGTGGATAGGCACTTATCTGCAAGGAGCGGGATGGCTGGACAAGCAGACCGGAGAATACCACCAACTGCGCCTGGCGAACCCCATCACCACCAGCGTATTTGACGTAGTGGCAGACAAATGGCAGAACCTATGGATAGCCACCATGGGAGAAGGGCTCAAGCGCGTAAACCTCGCCACGGGGAAAGTGACGGAATACCGTGACAGGGGAAAGGGAAAAGGCCTCTGCAACGACTACATCAACCAACTGAGGCTCTCCAGCGACGGCAAACGCCTCTACATAGGGACCTGCGAAGGCCTTAGCGCTTTCGACATCTCCCAAAACAAATGGATGCCGCTAGGCGATAAGGGAAAAGGCTTGCTGACCGACCTTTCCATCATAGACATCGTTGAAGACGCGAAACAACACTTGTGGATAGCCACCTACAACGGCATCTGCCATTACGACCCCGCCAAGCGCGCCACGCAATGGTACACGATGAAGAACAACCTGTCTGACAACAGCGTATCGGCACTCAGGATAGACCGAAAAGGCCGCCTGTGGGCTTCCACTACCCATGGACTCAATTGCCTGGATCCCAAGACAGGCGAGATACGCAACTATTTCGCCAACGACGGACTGCAGGGCAACGAATTCTCAGAAGGCGTGTCGTGCATGAAACCCAATGGAGAAATCGTCTTTGGCGGCATTGGCGGTTTGACGCTCTTCCAGCCCGACAAGATAAAAGGCAGGAAAAAGAAGCTGGACATACAGCTCATATCCCTTTACGCAAGCAACCGTCTGGTAAGCGCAGGCATGGAGTCGGGAGGGTATATCATCACGGAAAAGCCCGTGATAGAGAGCAACACCTTCCATCTAGGCCCCATGGACAATAGCTTTACCATGGTGCTGAGCACGCTTTCGTTCGCCAACCCCGAAAGAATCACCTTCTCCTATAGGATGAATGACGAAGACTGGGAACGGCTGGAACCAGGCGACAACCGCCTTTCATTAAGCCACATGCCTCCCGGCACCTACCATTTCGAAGTGCAAGCCTCTGACGGAGGGACAAAGAGCGACATACGAGAGTTTACCATCGTGATACATCCCGCGTGGTATCAGTCGGCATGGGCAAAGACCTTCTACCTGCTGCTCGCGCTGGCCGCTATCATATGGATATTCATCGCGCAACGGCGCAAGGCGCAAGACAAGCTCCGGCTGCAGGAGCACATCCACAGCGAGGAACTGAGCGAGGCCAAGATACGCTTCTTCATGAACATCAGCCACGAGATACGCACGCCCATGACGCTCATCATATCGCCCCTGCTCTCACTCATGAACAGCGACAAAGACGCCAAGCGGCAGGCCATCTATGAGGTCATCAAGCGCAACGCCGAGCGCATTCTCCATCTCATCAACCAGATGATGGACTTGCGCAAGATAGAAAAAGGAAAAATGCAGATGCGCATGCAAGAAACCAACCTGATAGGATTCCTGAACGATCTCTACTCCCTCTTCCAACTGCAAGCCAAGGCCAAGGGCATCAAGCTCAACTTCCATCACGACAGCGAGCAGCTACCCGTATGGATAGACCTGGACAACTTCGACAAGGTGGTGGTAAACATTCTCTCCAACGCCTTGAAATTCACGCCTAGCGGCGGAGAAATCACCATGAGCGTCACCCACGACGAGCAGCACGTCCAGCTCTCTATCAAGGACAATGGCGAGGCCATACCCGCCGACAAGCTGGACAAAATATTCGAACGTTTCTTCCAAAGCACCGAAAGCATCAACAATCGCAAGATGGGAACGGGCATAGGCCTGGATCTCACACACTCACTCGTAGAACTGCACCATGGCACCATCACCGCCCGCAACAACGAGGACGGAAAGGGATGCGAGTTTATCGTTACGCTGCCTCTGGGGAACGCTCACCTAAAGCCCGAGGAAATCATCACGCCCGAGGAACAGGAAGCCAGGAAAACCAACTCCACGGCAGAATTGGTAGACGAACAGCCTGACACAGGGAACGACCAGGCAAGCCCGCGGGTTTCCACAACGGGCAACCCACGGATTGTCATCGTGGAAGACGATGAAGAGATAAGACATTACCTGGCCACGGAACTGGGCAAGATTTACCGCGTGACTGAATATGACAACGGAGCGGACGCATTGATGAACATACTGAAACAGACCCCTGACCTGGTCATCAGCGACGTGGTGATGCCCAAAATGGACGGAGTCACCCTTTGCACCAAACTAAAGACGCACGTGGGCACCAATCACCTGCCCGTCATATTGCTCACAGGCAGGGGCGAGGAGGAAAACCAACTGGAAGGACTGGAGACGGGCGCGGACGCCTATATCGTGAAACCTTTCAGCCTGGACATCCTGAAACGCACCATCGCCAACCTGCTCTTCGCCCGGCAAGTGCTCCGCAACAAATACAGCGGGCAGGAAGAGCAAGCCGACAAGGTAACCCACATAGACGTGAAATCTCCCGACGAGAAGTTGCTGGAAAAGGTCATGGAGGTCATCAACAAAAACCTCGACAACGCCGAATTGAACGTGGACACCATCGCTGAAGCAGTGGGCATCAGCCGCGGCCACCTCTACCGGCGCATGAAGCAGCTCACCAACCAGAGCCCACATGACCTCATCCGCAACATCAGGCTAAAACAGGCCGCCAACCTGCTGAGCACAGGCAACCATAGCATCACGGAAGTGATGTACGCTTGTGGCTTCAGCAACGCCGCCTCCTTCTCCACCATGTTCAAGAACTTCTATGGCATGTCGCCCCGTGAATACATGCGGGAGCACAGCAAGGAATAGGCCTTTGAGAGCCTATTTTTGGAACTTCAAAAAAGACAGTGCTTCCGTGGGCCTACGGAAGCACTGTCTTTTTTCGGGCCATTTTGGACAATGATTTTTCTTGCCCAAACAGGGGTGTTTAGGTATCCAATATTACTTGGCCATGTATCCAATATTACTTAGCCATGTATCCAATATTACTTAGCCATGTATCCAATATTACTTGGCCATGTATTATTGGATGAATGTTGAAGCCTCTCAAAACAAGTCATTTTGTTGAGGAAAATAAGGAGCAGCTAAAAGCCAACGGGGCAATGCATATGAGGCAACGTGAGTTCGACGAATTCCACTTTATGTGCACAGCCCTGTTATTGCCAAACTGTAGAGACGCATTCTTGCGTCTCAGCCAGCTGCCAAGTCTTCGCGATAGGCGATTTTATTCGGCAATCTTGCTTGCTGAGACGCAAGAATGCGTCTCTACAACTTTTCGTCGAACTCAACGTTAAGGCAGGAACACAGCATCCCCTCCTTAGGGTATTTTCTTGAGACGGCCGAAATTCCTGTAGAGACGCGGCGTGTCACGTCTCCCGTCAAGCAGAAATGATATCGACAAGTATAAACAATCTACTCAATAGTCTCATGCGACTAAAGATAAAAACACTATATTGAACTAGATTTTTAGTTAAAAGATGAGAAAACGCTTGCGGATATGAAAATAATCGCTATATTCGCGATATGGAACTAAAAATCTAGTTGAAAACATGGAAAAACTCACCTCCAAAGAAGAAGAAGTCATGGAGCTAATATGGAAACTGGGCAGTTGCGCCCCCAAAGACGTACAAGCCAAGTATCCCGAGCCCAAGCCCCATATCAACACCATCGCCACCATGTTCCAGTCGCTGGAGAAGAAAGGCTACGTGAGCCACCGCACGGCTGGACGAGGCTACATCTATGAGCCGCAGGTAAAGAAAGAGACCTATGGCAGCAACAAGCTCGACGCATTCGTAAGCCGGCATTTCAATCACTCTTACATGAACGTGGTGTCAACCCTGGTAAGAGAAGAGAAAGTGTCGGAGGAGGAACTGGAGCAATTCCTTCGCGAACTCAAAAAGCGTTGAGCCATGGCAACATTCCTCGTATACATCACACTTGGTTCTTTCATTTCGACTCAGGCAAGTGCATCATTGACCGGGAAACTGGCGACCGATATATGCTGAGGGAAATGGAATTTTACCCCACGGACACTTGCTTCTGGATAAAGGGAGCCGCCGGGAAATACGTTCGCTTCGTGCAGAAGTTCCCGCCACTGCCCTTGAGCGTAAAGGAAATAGAATTCTTCTCCCCAAGCGCTCCCTCACGCTACAACTTCGATGGCAGCGCCTGGAAGGCGAGCGCACGCGTGGAAGACCTGCGCCCCAAGACCCGAACGGGGAAGATCATATACTAAACTTTGTCCATACCATAAAGTCAGTACTACTGAAAACTCAGATCAGTAGTACTGATATTTGATTCCAGTACTACTGATATTTAATTTCAATACTACTGATATTTGATTTCAATACTACTGATAACGTGAGTTCGACGAAAAGTTGTAGAGACGCATTCTTGCGTCTCGGCAAGCAAGATTGCCGAATAAAATCGCCAATCGCGAAGACTTGGCAGCTGGCTGAGACGCAAGAATGCAGTACTGTCCAAATAAAAATGTTAAATTATTCCGTAAAACATTGATATTTAATA
>OBKR01001365.1_pt1 | contig 21417 bp, 13 predicted proteins | sample 1518991 | NCBI WGS metagenome assembly OBKR01 (sample SAMEA2452117, study PRJEB22498) | human gut metagenome | biome: human feces; feature: human gut; material: feces | place: Australia | collected 2012
TAGGTGCGGAGAATCTGGCCATCGGATTCCGTATCTTCCGTAGTAAGATCATCCGAAGTTGCACCGGACGGAACCATTACGGTACCTCCGGACAGAATGTGGAAATCTTCTTCCGAAAGATCCAGAAGCTGGAAATTGGCAAAACCGTAGTCCATAAGAGTAACCGCTTCATTGGCTGTCTGTCCGGTCGCTCCGTTCATAACAACACAGATCAGTGTGGTGCTGTTGCGTTCAGCCGCAGTTACCAGGACGCTTCCGGAAGTAGTGGTAGTACTCTCACGTCCGCCGATACAGCCCTGGTAATAAGTGGCGGAAGTCGGATTTGTCATGGAAAAGGAACTGGTGAGGTTTCTGGCACCGCCGGAAACATTGGTGGCCGGTATGGTATAGGAAGTGGCTCCGGAAATTGTCCGGAAACTGTCATTGCTGATTGCTGCCTGCATGATCAGAGCCAGGTCGTGGGCGGTGGTGTGCTGATTATCGTCCGGAAGACCGGTAGGATTGGTAAATACGGTATTGGTACAACCAAGTTCCTGGGCGCGGTCATTCATTTTCTGGACAAAAGCATCCACAGAACCGCCGATCTGTTCTGCAACCTGAAGGGCAATATCATTGGCAGAAGCCAGCATGATCGCATAGAGGCACTGCTCCATGGTAAAAACTTCTCCGAGCTGTGAGGAAATATGGGCGCCTCCGTCGGTGACACCGGATACACCGGTTTCTGTCATTGTCACCTGATCGGTTAACTGGCTGTTCTCCAGCGCCAGAAGGCAGGTCATGATCTTAACTGCGCCGGCAGGGGAGAGCGCGGTATCCATATCTTTGGCGTAGAGAATGGTATCGGAAGAATCTTCCATGACTACGGCAGATGCGGAAGTGATCTCAGGCCCCTGTGGCCATCCGCTGATGGAGTTGGTTGTAATACCGGATGTGGCGGCAGCAGCGGTTTCTTCTGTGGCGAAAACTGGAGTCTGGAACACCATGGAAGCTGAGATCCCAAAGGCCAGAAGCGCCGCGGTTATTCTTGATTTTTTCATAATATATGGTACTCCTGTATAAAAAATAATTCTTATGTAAGCAATACATACGTAAATGTTACTGTTCACTCCGTGACCAGCAACACGTAAGCACAGTATAACACACTTTCTCTCTTCCTTGCAAAAAAAATGCGGTAATGTTAAAATACGTTTATCAAATTGAGTAATACGGAGAAAATATATGAGTAAAGATGATTCCACAGGAAAGATTCAATGGGACAGGCTTGTGAAGAAGCTTTCTCCCTATACAGTACAAAAGGGCTTGAGATACCTGAAGCATTACGGACTGAAAGAATTCTGGATCAGGCTTCATGAACGCTTTGAGCCGGAAGAAGTTCCCTACGGACCGTGGTATGAGGCATACAGGCCAACCGAAGAGACTCTTGAGAAGCAGCGAAAGAGGAAATTTCCGGATGGCCAGCTGATCAGTATTGTAGTGCCTGCATATCTGACACCGGAGAGGTTCTTAAGACAGATGCTTGATTCTCTGCTTGCCCAGACATATCAGAACTGGGAACTCTGTCTCGCAAATGGCAGTCCGGAAGATCCGGATATGCAGCTTGTACTGAGATCCTATGCAGAGATGGATAAAAGGATCCGCTATGAAGATCTGAAGGAAAATCTCGGTATCGCTGAGAATACCAATGCAGCCTTTGCCATGGCAAGAGGAGATTTTATCGCACTTCTGGATCATGATGATCTGCTTGCACCCAATGCTCTGTATGAGATCGCAGCTGCACTGGAGGAACATCCGGAGGCAGATGTGATCTATACCGATGAAGATAAGGTCACAACAGATCTGTCCGAGCATTTTCAGCCACATCTGAAACCGGATTTTAACCTGGACCTTTTAAGATCCAACAATTATATATGTCATTTTCTGGTTGTGAGACGTTCAGTTGTGCAGAAAGCCGGAGGTTTCCGCAGAGAATTTGACGGAGCGCAGGACTATGATTTTATTTTCCGCTGTGTGGAACAGGCACGTGAGGTCATCCATGTACCGGAGATCCTTTACCACTGGAGAACCCACAAATCCTCCACAGCGGATAACCCGGCAAGCAAGATGTATGCTTTTGAGGCAGGAAAGCGTGCCATTGAGGGAAATCTTGAACGAACCGGAACTCCGGGAACTGTGGAGCATACCCCGGATTTCGGATTTTACCGTGTGAAATATCCGGTGCAGGGGGAACCGCTGGTGTCCATTATCATCCCCAACCGGGAAGAAAAAGAAACCCTTCAGGCCTGCGTGGAATCCATTTTTGAAAAAACTGTCTATAAGAATTATGAGATCATTATCGTGGAGAATAACAGCAGTTCCGACGAGATCTTCCGTTACTACCGGAAGCTTTCTGAAGACCCGAGGATCCATCTGCTCCGCTGGAAAAAAGAATTCAATTATTCTGCCATCAATAATTTTGGCGTGCGCCATGCAAAGGGGGATTATCTGCTTTTCCTGAATAATGATGTGAAAGTGATCGATCCGGACTGGCTTTCGGAGATGCTTGGTGTCTGCCAGCGACAGGAAGTAGGAGCTGTCGGGGCTAAACTGATCTATCCGGACAATACCATCCAGCATGCAGGCTGTGTGGTGGGAATGGGCGGCATTGCGGGACATATGTTTGTAAATATGCCGGCAGAACGTACCGGATATCTGCATAAAGCATCCCTTCTGCAGGATATGAGCTGTGTGACAGCTGCCTGCATGATGATGAAAAAAAATGTTTTTCTGGAAGCCGGTGGCTTTACAGAAGAACTCGCGGTAGCATTTAATGATGTAGATCTCTGCCTGAAAGTGAGAAGCCACGGCCATCTGATCGTCTATGATCCGTACGTGAAACTTTATCATTATGAGTCCAAATCAAGAGGTGCGGAGGACAGTGAGGAAAAAGTCCGTCGATTCCAGTCGGAAATCGAATATATCCGTTCTCACTGGATAGACATCCTCAAAAACGGAGATCCGTACTATAACAAAAATCTTTCTCTGTCAAAATGGAATTATTCCCTGAAGCCTCTTCCGGGAATGGGAAAGAAGAAGGGATGAACCAATGCAGGAAGTATCAGTAGTCATACCGAATTTTAACGGGATGGCATATCTGGATGGTGTGCTTTCAAGTCTTGAGAGACAGACCATCCGCAATTTTGAGGTTATACTGGTGGACAATGGGTCCACAGACGGCAGCTGTGCTTTTGTTTCTGCGGAATATCCGTGGGTCCACATGATCCAGCTTCCGGAAAACTATGGATTCAGCAGGGCTGTGAATGAGGGAATTCATGCGGCACGCTCTCCGTATGTACTGCTTCTGAATAATGACACGGAAGCGGAACCGGATTTTCTGGAAGAGATGGTAGCGGCCCTCAGAAGACATAAAAAAGCTTTTTCCTGCCAGGCAAAAATGATCCAGCTTCATGACCATGACAAGATGGACGATGCGGGAAATTATTACTGTGCACTGGGATGGGCGTTTGCCAGAGGGAAAGATAAGGATATTAACCATTACGATAAAGAGCAGAAGATTTTTTCCGCCTGCGCGGGAGCTGCCATTTACAGAAAAAAAATCATCGACCGGATCGGAGATTTTGATGAAGAGCATTTTGCCTATCTGGAGGATCTGGATATCGGTTATCGCGCCCGGATCTTTGGGTATCAGAACTGGTATGCTCCAAAGGCGAAAGTTTATCATGTGGGAAGCGGAACAAGCGGTTCCAGATATAATCAGTTTAAGATCCGGTATTCATCCAGAAATAATATTTACCTTATTTACAAGAACATGCCGTTCTTTCAGATCGTTCTGAACCTTCCATTTCTGCTTGTCGGATTCGGGGCAAAAATCCTGTTTTTTGCGTCAAAAGGCTTTGGCAGGGAGTATCTGGCAGGAATTAAAAATGGCTTCCAGATCAGCCGGAAGAACAGGAAAGTAAAGTTTTCCATGAGGAATTTTCCACGTTATATCCAGCTGCAGGTTGAGCTCTGGATCAACATTTTTAGGCGATTTGCCGGTTAAAACTCCATATTTTCACAGAAATTTTATATTTCGGAGGGAAGATTTTGTTGCTTTTGGGATGCATCTATTATAAGATAAAAGCAATGAACTTAAATGAGGTGACGGAAATTGATTAAAGATAACCAGAAAAATTTCAGTCGTCTCCATATGCTGATCGATGTATTTGTGATCGCAGTCTCTTATGCGCTGGCGTGGCTGATCCGTTTCCAGGGAATATTTGAACATTCCGCAGTTCAGTCCAAGACCGTTCAGGAATATATGTTTATGCTGATCTTTATCATTCCTGGATATGTGCTTTTATATCAGGCATTTGATCTTTATACACCGATGCGAATGCAGGGGCGTCGTCTCGTGCTTGCCGGAATCGTGAAGGCAAACGCGTTAGGGCTCCTTATCATCATGTTTGCACTTTATAATTTTAAAGAACTGGATTATTCCCGTCTTACACTGGTTTCCTTCTGTTTTATCAATATTGTCCTGGAATGGCTTGTACGCATGTTTGTGTTTTACATTCTCCGGGACATGCGGAAGAAAGGAATGAACCAGAAACAGGTGCTGCTGGTTGGATACAGCCGTGCCGCTGAGGAATATGTGGACAGGATCCTGCAGAATCCGCAATGGGGATATGTGATCAGGGGCATACTGGATGACAATGTGCCGGCAGGCACTACCTATAAAGGAGTCAAGGTGATCGGGCGTATTGCCAATCTGATGATCATCCTTCCATCCAGCCGACTGGATGAGATAGCTATTACCCTGGGCTTAAGTGAGTATTATCGTCTGGAAGAGATTGTTGCACTCTGCGAGAAATCAGGAGTACACACGAAATTTATTCCGGATTATAATAATATTATTCCGACCAAACCGTATACAGAAGACATTCTCGGACTTCCGGTGATCAATATCCGGTATGTGCCGCTGAGCAATACGTTTAATGCAATGATCAAGAGGACGATGGATGTGATCGGTTCTTCGATCGCGATCATTGTTTCATCGCCGGTGATGCTGATCCTGTGTATCCTGATCAAGCTGACCTCTCCTGGTCCGCTGATCTATAAACAGGAACGTGTTGGCCTTCATAATCAGACTTTCCGGATGTATAAATTCCGTTCCATGGAGATCCAGAAGGAGTCCGAAGAAAAGAAAGCATGGACTGTAAAAAACGATCCACGTGTCACCGGAATCGGAAAATTCATGCGTCATACCAGTCTGGATGAACTTCCACAGCTTTTCAATATCCTGAAAGGGGAGATGAGCCTTGTGGGACCGAGACCGGAGAGACCGTTTTTTGTAGAGAAGTTTCGTGAGGAAATACCGCGGTATATGGTGAAACATCAGGTGCGTCCGGGCCTTACCGGATGGGCACAGGTAAATGGTTACCGTGGAGACACTTCTATCAGGAAGAGGATCGAATGTGATCTGTACTATATCGAAAACTGGTCAGTAGGATTCGATATCAAGATCATGTTCCTCACCATATTTAAAGGCTTTATCAACAAGAATGCATACTAAAAAGGGGAAAAGGAAAAGATGTCAAAACCTCGGAAAAAAAGAAGAAAAGTTCTGTTTATCCTGGAAATTATCGTACTGCTCCTGTTTATAGGAGGCTTATATGTTTACGGTCAGATCTCAGCCAAGCTGGACAAGATCGATATTCAGGAAACAGATCTTCAGGAACAGGATATCGTAACCAATGACCAGGCACCGCAGATGACGGGTTATACCACATATGCACTGTTCGGACTGGACCACAGAAGCAGGAATGAGAAGCTGAACACAGAGAACAGTGATACCATCATCGTTGCAAGTATCAACAACGACACGAAGGCAGTCAAGCTGGTATCTGTTTACCGAGACACACTTCTCAATGTGAAAGATGATACCTATTCCAAAGCCAATGCAGCATATGCCCTTGGAGGACCGGCACAGGCAGTTAATATGCTGAACACAAACCTGGATCTTAATATTACAGATTACGTATCCATTGATTTTGACGCACTGGTAACAGTAGTAGACTGTCTGGGAGGACTGGATATCCCGCTTTCCTATGCGGAGATCGTTCATATGAACAACTACTGCGTGGAAACTGCGGAAGAGACTGGCAAGAGTTATACACCGGTAGAGCTGCCGGAGCCGAAGCCGGAAGATCAGGAAGCGATTGTCGGAACCTATCATCTGAATGGTGTACAGGCTACTTCCTACTGCCGTATCCGTTATACGGCAAGCCTGGATATGGGACGTACAGAGAGACAGAGAAGAGTTATCCAGATGATCGTTGACAAGGCAAAAAAAGCCGGCCTTTCCACAATCTTTGATATCATGGATCAGGTTTTCCCGATGGTCAAGACATCTGTTTCCAAGACAGAGATCCTGAAGCTGATCCCGGCAATGATCGGATACTGCATTGATGAAACAACGGGATTCCCGCAGGACTATAAATTTGCTACAGTTAAGGGCAGTGTCATTGTACCGACAACTCTGGATTCCAATGTACTGAAGCTGCATCAGTTCCTGTACGGAAATACAAATTATACACCGACACAGGATGTACTGAACAAAAGTGCGCAGATCGCTGCGATTGTAGGCGGTGGACAGGTACAGGATACAGCGCCTGCGGTAACGGACGCTCCGAATACAACAACGGATAATTCGTATACCTGGGAGGGAAGTACAGACACTTCTGCCGATTACAGCTACGATGACACGGATTACAGTGATAATACAGACTACACGGATTACGGCAATGACACCAGCGATGATACGGATTATTCCGGTGGTGGAGACGATTCGAATACAGATTATTCCGGCGGCGGAGACGATTCAGGAAACGACGATTCCGGTGCAGGAGATACTGGCGATGATACGTCTGGAGGCGGAGATGAATCCGGCGGAGATGACGCTGGGGGAGATGCTGGCGGCGGAGATGGCGGCGCAGGAGCTGACGATCTCTCAGACGGAGAATAAAAAATTAAAATAATCAACCAGCAGAAGGGACCATCCGGTGAGGGTGGTCCTTTCTGGACAGGAGAGAATTATGAATGCAGTAAAAACAGATGTGATCATACCGGCATATCACCCGGGAGAAGAATTTGACAAACTTCTGGAGCGCCTCAGCACACAGAAATATCCTGTCAATAAGATCATAGTTATGAATACAGAGAAAAAATTCTGGAGAGAAAACTGGGAACAGAAGTATCCGCTGGTGGAAGTCCACCATCTTACAAAACAGGAATTTGATCATGGTGCAACAAGAAGAAGGGGAGCAGAGCTTTCGGATGCGGAGATCCTCATATTTATGACTCAGGACGCATTACCGGCAGACAGAAATCTGGTTGGAAATCTTGTTCAGGCTGTTGCCGGGAATGAAAAGACAGGAGCGGCCTATGCACGACAGCTTCCCAAAAATGACTGCGGTTTCCTTGAAAAATATACCCGTTCGTTTAATTATCCGGAGCAGTCCTGCCTTAAAACAGAAAAAGATGTAGAGACCAGAGGAATCAAGACATATTTTTGCTCAAATGTCTGTGCAGCATACGATCACAGGATCTACAATGAGATCGGCGGATTTCCGGAACATGCTATTTTTAATGAAGATATGATCTATGCAGGCTGGATGGTAAAAAAAGGTTATGCGGTTGCTTATGCAGCAGAGGCTAAGGTTTATCACTCTCATAATTACAGCTGCAGCCAGCAGTTTCACAGAAATTTTGATCTTGGCGTTTCCCAGGCAGAGCATCCGGAAGTTTTTGAAGGAGTTCCGTCTGAGGGGGAGGGAGTGCGCCTGGTAAAAAAGAGCCTGTCTTATCTTCTGAAAACCGGACATATCTGGATGATCCCCGGATTGTTTTTTCAGAGTGCTTCCAAGTATGCCGGATATTTCCTCGGAAAAAGATATCAGAAACTTCCTGAAAGACTGATCCTGTTTTGTACTATGAGTCCGGAATACTGGAAAAAACAGAAATGATCAGGAAGAATCAGCGGGTCACGATTTTTTAAAGGATATATCACAGTTTGAACACAATTGCCTGTTAAACTGTTTTTTATAAAGCAGATGGCATAAGAGAAATTTGAGAAGGGAGCACCAGGGTCATGAGTGAAGAAAACAGATGGGATGAAGATCTGCCAGAGGTAAACGAAAATGTTCCAACAGAAGAGAAACCTCTGGATACTTTTGGAAATACAGATACCGGCAGTGCTGCAGATAACAGTACTGAAAATATAGATATTGCACAGAAACCAATGGCTCATCCATATTCCGCAGGCCGGAGAATGCAGGAGAACGGTTACGGAAATGGAACAAACAGCAGCAATTTTCAGAATAATACTAGTTTTCAGGAAAAACCGAAATATGCACATTATGAAGTGCATCAGCCGCAGGCAGGAAATTATGCGGGAGGAAGTATTCCACCGAAGAAACCTCATAAACCGAAGACAGCTCATGGAGGCGGGAACGGCGGCTTTGGAAAGAAGGCTGCAACAGCCGTTGCCCTGGCAGTGATCTTTGGACTGGTGGCAGGTGCTGTTTTTCAGGGAGTAAATATTGCGGCAGATAAATACAGAGATAATAACAGCAGCAGTACACAGATCGGAAAAACAGAAACTGTTACCGGTACAGAAGAAAGCACAGATGGCAGTTCCACAGAATCCAGTGTGAAAAGCATCGTAGCAGAGAGCGGAACAGTAGCCGGAGTTGCACAGGCGACGATGTCCTCGATCGTTGCGATCACTTCTGTCAGTGTACAGGAGATCCCGAACTTTTTCGGATATGGAACAAGACAGTATCAGAGTGCGGGAAGCGGTTCCGGAATCATTGTAGGTGAGAATGACAGTGAACTTCTGATCGCAACGAATAATCATGTGGTATCCGGCGCAACAACACTTACCGTATGTTTTGCAGGCGGAGATGTAGTCGGTGCGGAAGAAGAGACACAGGCGATGGCCAGTGGCGACAGTATTACAGACAGTTCAGATAGCAGTGTGGATGTGAATAATGCGGTATCAGCCAAGATCAAGGGAACAGACGAAGAGAACGATCTGGCAGTAATTGCTGTAGAGAAGTCCGATATTCCGGAAGAGACGATGAATGAGATCAAGATCGCACAGATGGGAAGTTCCGACGATCTTGTAGTAGGTGAGCAGGTAGTTGCGATTGGTAATGCTCTGGGTTATGGCCAGTCAGTCACTTCCGGATGGGTAAGTGCCCTGAACCGTACCATCAGCACAGAGGATGGTGATACCAGTGGACTGATCCAGACAGATGCGGCTATCAATCCCGGAAACAGTGGTGGTGCGCTTCTGAACATGAAAGGCGAAGTGATCGGGATCAATGCGGCCAAATACGCAGACAGTCAGGTGGAGGGAATGGGATATGCAATTCCGATATCCAAAGCAGAACCGATCCTGGAAGAGCTGATGAACCGCGAAACACGTGATAAAATAGAAGACACTTCAAAAGTTGGTTATATGGGAATCAAAGCTGCGGACCTTACAACAGAGGCGATCCAGATGTACAATATGCCGGCAGGAGCATTTCTTACAGAAGTTACACCAGGTGGTGCGGCAGATAAAGCCGGGATCAAAAAAGGTGATATCGTTGTAAAACTGGATGGGCAGAAGGTAAGCGGCAAGAATGATCTGGTGGATAAACTTCAGTATTACGAATCAGGCGAAACCGTGGAAGTGGTAATTGCAAGAGCAAATAACGGAGAATATAAAGAAGAAACCGTAGAAGTCACTCTTGGAAGCAAGCCGGCTTCTGACAACTGAAAAAAGTGACAACTGAAAACAGAAATCTGGACAGGGAGCTGCGTTTTTTGCGGCTCCCTGTTTTATAAAAACTTAATTTGATACGTCAGGATTATGTGGTATAATATGCATTATGACACAAGACGGAAAACGAAACCGGCTTCCGTCTTATAAAAACCAGAAAGGAAATGTTATGGCAGATCAGTTTGATAATAATAAAGACAATGACCAGGAGCAGAAATACGAGAAATTCTGCTTTTTATGCCGCAGACCGGAGAGTCAGGCAGGGAAGATGATCGACCTTCCCAATAATATACATATCTGTGCAGACTGTATGCAGAAGAGCTTTGATACTATGAATACACAGATGAGCAATGGAAATTATTCCGATCTTTTTAACATGCCAAATGTGAGCATGATCGATCTTAGCAGTCTTCAGAATCCGGGAAATCAGGCGAAGAAGATCAAGAAGAAATCTGAAACCCCGAGGCCGGTGATCGATCTTAAAGATATCCCGGCACCGCATAAGATCAAGGCAACGCTGGATGAATATGTGATCGGACAGGAATATGCCAAGAAAGTAATGTCCGTAGGTGTATATAATCATTATAAGAGAGTTGCTACGGACACCATGGATGATATTGAGATCGAGAAATCCAATATGCTGATGATCGGACCGACAGGATGTGGTAAGACTTATCTGGTAAAAATGCTTGCCAAACTCCTTCAGGTGCCGTTGGCTATTGCAGATGCCACCTCTCTTACAGAGGCAGGATATATTGGTGATGATATCGAGAGCGTGGTATCCAAGCTTCTTGCAGCAGCAGATAATGATGTGGAGAAAGCAGAGCACGGAATCATCTTTATCGATGAGATCGACAAGATTGCCAAGAAGAAGAACACCAATCAGAGAGATGTCAGTGGTGAGGCTGTGCAGCAGGGACTTCTGAAACTTCTGGAGGGAAGTGAGGTCGAGGTGCCGGTAGGTGCTACCAGCAAGAACGCAATGGTCCCGATGGTGACTGTAAATACAAGAAATATCCTGTTTATCTGCGGCGGTGCTTTCCCGGATCTTGAGAATATCATCAAGGAGAGACTGAACAAGCAGGCTTCTATCGGATTTTACGCAGATCTGAAGGATAAATATGACAATGATCCTCATGTACTGGAGAAGGTAACTGTAGATGATCTCCGTGCATTTGGAATGATCCCGGAGTTTATCGGACGTCTTCCGATCATCTTTACACTGAATGGACTGACAGAAGACATGCTTGTGAAGATCCTCAAGGAGCCGAAGAATGCCATCCTGAAACAGTACCAGAAACTTCTGGCGCTGGATGAAGTAAAGCTTGAGTTTGAGGACGGAGCACTTCATGCTATTGCACGTAAGGCACTGGAGCGTCACACAGGCGCCAGAGCACTTCGTGCGATTCTGGAAGAGTATATGCTGGACATTATGTACGAGATCCCGAAGGATGATAATATCGGTGAGGTAGTGATCACAGAAGGATACATCCAGGGAAATGGCGGACCGAAGATCCTGATGCGTGGTCAGGAAACTCCGCTGCTGGAGGGATAAAGATAACACAGGAAGCAAATAAAAAGGAGCGTGACAGATATGGCGAAGAGCAGTTTTTGGGATGATCTTGGAAATGCACTGACACGGAAAGCGAAGGGCCTCAAGGCGGAGAATCTCTATGAGATCCAGAAGATCCGCAATAAACTTTCTGCACAGGAGCGTATGACAGAAAAACTGATGATGGACATCGGAAAAATGATCTACACCCGTTATGAACACGGAGAAGCTGTTGACGGAGAAGTGGGAGCAATCTGCGAGGAGATCAGCCAGCACATGCTGGAGGCGGATCACTTCCGGGATGCCATTGCAGCCAGCAAGGGCGAGAAGTTCTGTCCGGCCTGCCATAAGGCAGTAATGAGAGAAGCAAGTTTCTGCCCTTACTGCGGCGCCGCGTGTCCGACAGCAGAACTGGAAGAAAAAGCCACTGACGTGATCGAGCAGGCAGAGGAAGAACTGAAAGACGCAGCAGATGCAGAAGTTACGGAAGCAGAGGAAGTAACAGAGGTAGCAGAAGAAACAGAAACACCGGAGAAGGAAGTATCCGGAAGAGAAACGGAAACGATGAAGACTGAAGAAGCCGCTCCGGAAGCAGAGACTTCGGAAGAAACAGATACGCAGGAAGTGGTGGAAGAAGCAGAAGAAACTGCAACAGAATCTGAAGAAAAAACGGAATAAATATTTGAGATGTGGCAGGCTCCTGAGAGAAAGGGAGCCTGTTGCTGTATTTTTTACAGGGAAAGGAAACGAAAACACATGGAAAATACTTGCCTTCAATATGAGAACAGTCTCACAAGACAGGCAGAAGAATCAATGGATATATGGACGAAAGAGCTGGCAGATATGAGTGAAGAACTGATGAACGATCCGATGGCTGTTGTCAGGAGCCTGAACGATGCCAGAAATCTCTGTACAGCCGGATTTTTGATGAGAAGGCAGATACAGGCATCTTTTTCTGAACTTTTGCGTGATGCTTCCGAAGAAACAGGGGAATCCTATGAAGATCTGACCGTAAATAACAATGTCCCATGGCCGGAGAAATTTCTTAAGAATCTGAGTTCCAGGCTGGAAAAATATATGTTAAAGGAACAGAACGAGGTAGTGAAGGCAATCGAATGGTTTCAATGGCTCAGTGACAAAAAATATCCCAGAAAAAGAGAACTTGCGGTAAAACTGTCTTTCCTTTTAAATATGGATGATTATACTACGACAAAATTTCTCCTTGCCTGTGGACACGAACCGTTCAGCGTAAGAAATCCGCTGGACTGTATCTGCCTGTTCTGTAAAATGCTGCGTCCCCAGGGTGACTGGACTAAAGTTAAAAGCATACTCAAAAAATATGAACAGAACAGACCACAGGATGCAGAAGATGGCGGGATAACGCAGACTGTGGGAAATATCGGCATGACCAGAATGATCAGTAACCAGATACCGGAACTGGCCGGTATCAGTGTTCCGGAATCTGAGCGGGAAGATATGGAAGACAAACTGATCGAATATATGTATTCTGTAGATCCAGAGTTTACCAGACGAAAAATCCTCGTGAAGAAAGATAAAAAAACGAAAAAAGTGGTATCGGATAATCTTTCTGTTTACTATTCCGGATACTCCCTGCAGCGAAGAAAAGACCTGATGGAACTGACACGCTATCTTGTAAAACTGTATCCAACTTACGATTACTGGGCATATCACAAAGGTGACCGCAGAAACGATGCAGTCGGAAAGGTTTCAAATTCCGGAGATAACCAGGTTAAAGTTGAGATCGCGGAAGATGGTTATCCGGATATGGGAAGTCTGGCCAGAGCATTTATGTGTGCTCATGGCTGGCAGTTTGCAGAACCCGGGGAGCTTGGCCTGCCATCACATGGAAGTCTGAAGACGAAACATGACAATATACCATTTAATAAAGAAATTTATCTTGTGTGTAAGGCTTATGAGAGAAGCAACCGTCTGGGAGCAATCAGACGCTTTGTGGAAAAACCGGACAATGCGGCCATTGTTGAACGTAAAGATATACTGTTGCTTGCGTATCTTTTTATTTCCGGATATTCAAGAAATGAAAATGAAGATTTACGGAATGAACTTTATGAAATGGCAGAAGCAAACGAAGAAAAACATTTTTCTGAAAATATGGAAAACATTCTCGGGCAGCTGGAAGATGTTGTTGACAGCTGGGATGAATACGAAAAAATAGAAGGTTATATCAGCTGCATCAATGGATTTCTGATGATGTTTTCTTTTGAACCACTGTATCCGCCATTTCCTCTGGACCGGTTTGTTCTTTATGCGCTTGTGGCGGAGGAGATAGGAACACCGGGGCTGTCATGGGATGGAAAAACCGAGAATTTAAGTGATATGTGGCTGGAATCCGGATATGGAAACGTAGAAGAAGTGTGAATGAGAAAAAGGAAAAAACAATGCGAAAAGTACTGCAGGAAGGAACATGGATCCGTTTATCCCAGGGTGAACTGTATAAAATTACCGGAAAACCTATCGGAGAAGGCGGCGGAAGTATTGTATACCCATGTAAAAAAATATCTTATCTTGATGGGAAAATTACAGTCAGTGAAATTGACTATGCGTTAAAAGAGTGTTTTCCGCTGTCAGCTGCGTTTGTTTTTGAGAGAAAAGAAGATGGTGAGATCGTATCTGCGTCAGAAGATCCGGCATCCGTCCGTTATCTGGATTCTGTCAAAAAAATGCAGATGCAGGAGCAGGAGATAACAGGGAAAATTTACAATACCGCTGCCAGAACGATTCCCGTCATCAGCGCTTCCGGGGAAGTTGAGCTCTCTTTTGATGAGGGACATACTTTTCATCTGGTAAATAACACTGTTACAATCATGACATCACTGGAATCCAAAGGAAAAGCACTGAAATCTTATCTTTCCCAGGGAGAAAAATTTTCGGTTGTCCAGGCATTTCAGATCATAAAACAGGTATTATTCGCGGTGAAAGAAGTTCATGAAGCAGGTTTTCTCCATCTGGATATCCAGGACGGAAATGTATTTATAAAAGGAAGCCTCTCAGAGGAAGATAAGCTTGTTTCTCTGGTGGATTTTGGAGCGGCGAGACCTGTCTGTGAGGATGGATTATGTCCTGCGATCCGTGACAGGGCATTGTTTTCCACCATCGGATTTGAGTCTCCGGAGATTGTCGGGAGAAATGATGGAACTCTGAGGCTGGGAGCAGAATCGGATTTGTACAGCGTGGGATATCTGCTTCTTCTGATGCTGACCGGAAAGAGATACACTCAGAGGGAGCTTGACTCCGCGAATATCGGCCTGTATCTCTCAAAAAGAAAACTGAAAAAGCTGAACTGTCCGGCTCATATGGCAGATAAAGTCCATCAGATCATTTCGAAAGCGTTAAAGAAGACACCGGAGGACCGATATCATTCCTGTGAAGAAATGCTGGCAGATGTATCAGATTTTCTTCATGCGCTGCAACCATATAAGAGCGACCTTTCCCAGGTTGTATATGATGCGTTTATCTGCTATCGCCATGGGGAAACAGACAGCCAGGCTGCAAAAATACTTCAGCAGAAACTGGAACATTTCTACATTCCGTGGATGCGTAAAAATAAAATAAAAAAGATCAGACGGGTTTTTATGGACGAAGGGGAACTGTCATCCTGTTCTGATTTTGGGCTCCAGATCCGGGAAGCACTGAAAAATTCGGGATGGCTGATCGTGATCTGCTCTTCTGAAACCAAAGATTCCCCCTGGGTTAATCTGGAAATAAAAACATTTCTTGAATTTCATGACAGATCCAGGATACTTGCCGTAGTAACAGAGGGAGAACCGGAAGATGTTTTCCCAAAGGAACTGCTGGGCAGTGACAGGACCGCAGAGGTCCTTGCGGCCGATGCAAGAGGGGAAACACCGGAACAGGTGCTCCGAAATGTAAAGAAAAACGTACTGTTAAAGATTGTGGCTCCAATCTTAGGAACCATATATGATTCCCTGAAACAGAGGCAGAGAAATTATATCATAAAGAAATATGCAGTCATTGGATCTCTGGCTGTGCTGATGGCAAATGCTTTTTTCCTGTTTGCCATGGACAGAAACCACAGGATCGAAGAACAGAACCGGCGGATCATGGAAAACCGGGCGGAGGATCAGGTGGCTCTGTCTGCGGAACTTCTGAAGGAAGGAAACCGGGAAGAAGCGTTACAGGCTGCTCTGGAAGCACAGGAAGAAGGGGATACACCAGTGATCCCGGAAGAGATCTATGCATTGAATTCTGCCCTGTACAGTTATCATCATGAAGGAAACGTAGAAGGTTTCCGGCCGGACAGACAGGTGGAACTGGAAAATAATACAACGGATATCGGTGAAAGCAGTCCGGATGGAAAGGTGTTTTTCTGTCTGGATGAATCGGGAATCGCATATTTTTACAATATGGAAGACTGGTCTTTGAAGTGGAAGTGTAAACTGGAGGAGGAAACTTCTGCATTTATAGATGGAAAGTTTGTTTCTGAGGGAAAAATATTGTTGTTTTCACAGAACACAGCGTACTACATAGACATCGAACAGCAGAAATGTATAAAAAGGATTCCGTTAAAAGAAGAGGACAACATGCTGGAAACTCCGGTCTGGGCACTTCATGATGGAATGCTTGTATTTGGCTGCGAGTCTCTGGATGGAGTTTATGTGTATCGGTATGACCTGAACCAGGACAGCATGGAAAAGATCAGACTGACTGTGGATACAATGGATCATATAACTTCCATCGCAATTTCTCCGGACGGAAATACTCTGGCAGTCAGCTGGGTTGATTATGCTTCCGGGGATATCTGGGACGGAGGCATTCAGACGGTTGATCTGAATACCGGAAAACAGACAACACTGGAAGCTAATCATGTTTCCGTGATCCGTTTTATCAGTAATTCGGAATTCCTTACCATAGAATGTGAGAACGTGCCTTTTGGAAGTGGTGGAATCGATGATAAAAAAAGATACCGTGAAGCAATATATCAGATGGAAAAGGGAAGAGTGTGGGAAAATACGACCCATTATCTGCGGACACAGTATGAAGATTCTCTGTATGCAGATGCAGCAGTATATGAAAATTTTCAGTTTGACAGTGAAAAAAAGGCAGACGTGATCTTGGTCAACCTGGGTACACATCTGATGATCATTGACAGGAATACATATAACATATTATGTGAAGAAGATTTTTCATATCCAATCGTGAAACTGGCAGTGTATAATGAAAGTACAGTGCTGCTTGGCCTTGCGGACGGAAGTGTGGAACGGTTCTGGATGGATGATCGTCAGAAGATTTTTTCCGCGGAAGACAGTTCTGTTGGCGGTTTTTTATATGATGCGAATAAAAAAGTGATCATTCAGATGAAGGACGGGACGCCGTTTCTGGTCATTTCTCAGATCGCGCAGGATACATCCATGAAACCGGCAGAGGCACAGGATATAAAAAAGAAAATTCAGACAGAAAAAACTGTGGAGAAGACGACAGAAGGAACACGGGTTCAGGGAGCGTCAACAAAGCGTTTTGCAGTCATAAATGATACATCGATCGATGTGTATGACGGAGAGAAGAAAGAGCCGTTTTTCACGATTTCCCGCAATGGGGCAGAGGAACCACTGGTGGCATTTTTTAAAGAAGATGAACAGCTGGTGGTATACTGCGACAGAAAAGTTACGATCTGGGATCTTGCTTCCGGAAAAAATATCGCCACACAGGTGGTGGATATGGATTCTGCACAGAAAACAGATATTTTGGCAGATCCGAAAGGCAGATATCTGGCGCTGTATACAAGAGAGGGCCAGGTAAGCGTCCATTCCCTTGACGGATGGCTGGAAAGAGTACTGAATATCTATTCTGTGGATGAAAATTCTCAGCTGCACCCGTATGCGGATATTCCTTATGCTTATGTGGATTTTGAGAAAGAGATGATATATGCGCTGGGACGGGATGACGACAGATATTATGGTATTTCTTTCTACGGGTACAGAGAGCTGAGGGAGAAAGCGGAGCAGATCCTGGGGGACAGAAAAGAGAAAACGGTGGATATCACATATATTTTCGGATGATTTTGCAAAAATGTCCGGGGCACTGATGTCATTGCCTGGAACAGGGAGCATCTAACTCACAGAGCACATAGCTCATATCATCAAAATTTCTGGTGTTTATCATTTTCTGATTCAGGAGATCCTGATTCTGCACAGAAAAGATACCGGAAGTGAGTGGTGCGTTCAGGCCGTTCATTCCATCGGATAAGAGGATGATCCTTCTGGCACCAGGTTTTGTCCAGCGATAAAAGCGCAGGTAATAAAAAAGCGGGCAGTTCATGGTCAGATAGGTTGAATTTGGCTGATCTCCTCTCTGAGGAGAAGAGACAGTCTTAAGGAGATCACTGCTGCCAACGTTCCACAAGATGCTGCCGTCTCCCAGATGAACACCGACAAATCTGCCGTCATTGTCTATGGAAATGGCAAGCATGGTTGTTGCCAGCAGCCGAGGATCGATCTGCATTTCTTTTGCCATTTTTTTTAATTCAGTGTCCACAGTCCTGGTCAGCTGCATCCGGATATCGGGAAGGGCACCATGAAGATACTGTTCGAAATTAAGATGAAGATTTCCGGCCAGAGTACTGGCAGCTACACTGGCCGCAATGCCACCATAGGGGCTGCTTCCAGCCCCGTCGCATAAAACTATGGTTGTCTGTGTGGCATCGGAAAGTATTCTGATCTGATCCTGACACCGGCTGATGTCAAATCCGTGGCATTTTCCGGCAGTGCGGAAAGATCGAACATGTATCATAGGAAATGTCCTTTCAACGCATTGGTGGACGGTTTTCTTTCTGGAAGGAGAGAATGGTGATTCCCTGGTAGCGAAGGATTCCGATATCGCCTGCAGAAAAAAATACTTTACGTGGTTCGAAAGTTCTGAGTTTTAAACGTTCTCCGTTTTCGAATTCTACAAGATACCATCCAACGAAGAGAGTATCTGTGATTTTTTCAAGGATTTTTGCACGTGTTGCGAAGACAGGTTTGTTTTTATCGGATTTTTTTATAAAATAGAAAATAGTCCAGACTAAAATAGCAAAACCAGCCATTATAATAAAAAATGTTGTGAAAGCGCCAAAAAGTGCATCGTAATCATAAGTATTAAATCTAATTGTCATTATTTTTTCCTCCTGTTGTAAATATGAATGAAGTTAACGTGTATCGGTGTCTGAGATTTATGGCTTCATGATCAGGTCCTCCTTTTGTTTTGGAAATGTGTTGTTCTTTGAACTGACTACATCATAGCGAAAATGGGAGAGGACCCGGGTTTTACTTTTTTCCTGGTATTTTGTGGAGGAAAAATGGAAAAAATAAAAGAGCTGCTGCCTTCCGGATGAAAGTTCCTCCGGGAAGCAACAGCTCCTTTTGATTTTGGATAAAATAAAAAAGAATGCAGGAAATGGGACTTGAACCCACACGATCTTGCGACCACAGGCACCTGAAGCCTGCGCGTCTGCCAATTCCGCCATTCCTGCATTTTGTCAACCGGCTTACTTCGCTTTGTTTGCTCCGCTCGTCGACTGCTCACTTATAATAACTCAGGAATTGGATAATGTCAATAGAAAAATTCAAAAAAATTAAAAAAATTCAAAAAAATATTTTAAGTTAGTTTTATACATTTTTTTTGCATATGGTGTTGAAAAATGACGATTCCTGTGATACAATCTTGAAGATTTAGGATAAAATAAGAGAACAAAGAAAGGGAGATTGTATGAAAGCATTTCTGATATTGGAAGATGGCCATGTATTTACAGGAACTAGCATTGGTTCTGCAAGGGAAGTCATCAGTGAAATTGTCTTTAACACTTCCATGACCGGTTATCTGGAAGTAATGACAGATCCTTCTTACGCAGGACAGGCGGTGTGTATGACATATCCGCTGATCGGAAACTACGGAATCTGTTATGATGACCAGGAATCAAGGAAGCCGTGGATTGACGGATTTATTGTACGCGAATTATCACGAGTTCCCAGCAACTTCAGAAGCGTAGACACCATTCAGCATTTTCTGAGCAAAAACGACATTCCGGGAATCGCAGGAATTGATACCAGAGCACTGACTAAGATCCTTCGTGAGAAGGGAACTATGAACGGAATGATCACAGTTGATGAGAACTATGACCTGGATACAATCATCCCCAGATTAAAAGCATATACAACAGGAAAAGTAGTAGAGAAGGTTTCCTGCCGTGAGAAAGAAGTGCTTAAGGGGAACGGACCGAAGGTTGCGCTTCTTGATCTGGGCGCCAAGAGAAACATCGCACGCTCACTGAATGAGAGAGGATGCCAGGTTACCATTTACCCGGCTCTGACACCGGCAGAAGAGATCCTTGGAGACAATCCGGACGGCATCATGCTCAGCAACGGCCCTGGAGATCCGAAGGAATGCACTTCTATTATTAAAGAAATCAAGAAACTCTATGACTCCGATGTGCCGATCTTTGCCATCTGTCTTGGACATCAGCTTATGGCTCTTGCAACAGGCGGAGATACCCATAAGATGAAATACGGTCACAGAGGTGGAAACCATCCGGTCAAAGACCTGGAGACAGGAAGAGTTTATATTTCTTCTCAGAACCATGGCTACGTAGTAGACGCAGAAGGCCTTGAGGAGAAAAACATCGCACATCCTGCATTTGTAAACGTCAACGACGGAACAAACGAGGGTATGGCATATAATGGAAAGAACATCTTTACCGTACAGTTCCATCCAGAAGCATGCCCGGGACCACAGGATTCCAGTTACCTGTTTGACAGATTCATGAAGATGATGGGAGGAGAGAAATAATGCCAAGGAATAAGGACATAAAAAAAGTACTTGTGATCGGCTCAGGTCCGATCGTAATCGGCCAGGCAGCAGAGTTTGACTATGCAGGAACCCAGGCATGCCGCTCTCTGAAGGAAGAGGGCATGGAGGTTGTACTTTTAAACTCCAATCCTGCTACCATCATGACAGATAAAGACATCGCAGACAGAGTTTACATCGAGCCTCTGACTGTTGAGGTCGTAGAGCAGCTGATCCTCAAAGAAAAACCGGACAGTGTACTTCCTACACTGGGTGGCCAGGCAGGACTGAACCTTGCCATGGAGCTTGAGGAGAAAGGCTTCCTGAAAGAACACAACGTACGACTGATCGGTACCACAGCAGCTACCATCCGTAAGGCTGAGGACCGTCAGGAGTTCAAAGATACCATGGAAAAGATCGGCGAGCCGGTTGCAGCATCCAAGGTCGTTACAACCGTAGAAGATGGTGTGGAGTTTACACAGACCATCGGATATCCGGTTGTTCTCCGTCCTGCATACACACTTGGCGGAAGCGGCGGCGGTATCGCACACAACGAGCCGGAGCTTCGTGAGATCCTTGAGAATGGTCTCCGTCTTTCCCGTGTAGGCGAGGTTCTTGTAGAGAGATGTATCGCCGGATGGAAAGAGATCGAGTACGAGGTAATGCGAGACAGCGCAGGAAACTGCATCACAGTCTGCAACATGGAGAACATTGACCCGGTTGGTGTCCATACCGGTGACTCCATCGTAGTTGCTCCTTCCCAGACACTTGGAGATAAAGAGTACCAGATGCTTCGTACATCTGCGCTTAACATCATCACAGAACTTGGTATCACAGGTGGATGTAACGTACAGTACGCTCTTCATCCGGAGAGTTTTGAGTACTGTGTCATCGAGGTTAACCCTCGTGTAAGCCGTTCTTCCGCACTTGCAAGTAAGGCTACCGGTTATCCGATCGCTAAGGTTGCGGCCAAGATCGCACTGGGCTACACACTGGATGAAATCCCGAATGCCATCACAGGCAAAACATACGCAAGCTTCGAGCCGATGCTGGATTACTGTGTTGTTAAGATCCCGCGTCTGCCATTTGACAAATTCATCACAGCAAAACGTACACTGACTACACAGATGAAGGCTACCGGTGAGGTTATGAGTATCTGCCATAACTTCGAGGGCGCTTTAATGAAGGCTATCCGTTCCCTGGAGCAGCATGTAGACAGTCTGATGTCCTATGATTTCTG
>OBKR01001368.1_pt1 | contig 21413 bp, 17 predicted proteins | sample 1518991 | NCBI WGS metagenome assembly OBKR01 (sample SAMEA2452117, study PRJEB22498) | human gut metagenome | biome: human feces; feature: human gut; material: feces | place: Australia | collected 2012
TCCACCGTCCCGGCCGCACTCGCTGTCATGTTCTTTATTCTCAAGTCTTCACGATAGATCACCGCGTGTTTTTTGCTTAAATCCAACGCGACTTTATTAATAAAGTCCTGACGTTTGTTGCCGATCCGTTGATGCAGTTTCGCAACTTCCCTTTGAGCCTTTCTCCAATTACTGCTGAATTTCTCTTTTCGGGATAGTGCTCTTTGCAATTGCGCCAATTTCTTCAAATGTTTTTTCAGCGCGTTGCAAGGCGCAATCTGTGTTCCGTCCGAGAGCGTGCAAAACCACGCCACTCCCATATCCATTCCAACTTCATCGCCTTGGTGTACGGGAACTTCTTTTTCGTATTCCGTTTGAATGGAGACGTACCAGCCGTCGGCCTTACGAATAACAGTGATATTTTTCGCTTTACCTTCAATGTATCGGCTGCGTCTGTACTTTACAAAACCGATCCCGGGCAAATAAATTTGCTTGCCGGTTTCATCAATTTTGAATCCTTGCGGATAGCGAAAGGCGTCATTTGCCCCGTACTTTCGATGGAAAACGGGAAAAGCGGTTCTTCCTGAAAAGAAATTGCAATAAGCTCGGGATAGATCCTTCATCGATTGCTGCAGGCACTGGGAATAGCATTCCGAGAGCCACAGCATCTCAGGATCTTTTTTCCAATCAGGCAATAAAGCAGAAAGATTCTTATAGGAGGGATGTTTGCCGGTTTTGTTCTCATATTGCTCTTTGGCCCAACTTAACCCTTTGTTGTAGACGAAGCGGCAGCAACCGGCAAAGCGCGACATCAGGCGGGCTTGCCGACCGTTGGGTTTGAGTTTGAAGAGAAAACCTTGGCGGAACAACATGAGACATGATTTTACGGGAATTGAAAGCAATTTTGCTCCAAAATGGCCCCAACATAGCCAATTGACATTGGCGTTCCTTATATCCTCGGCATGAATGCCGGGGCTTTACGGAACTCGCGGTAAGAACAATCGCAGAAAATTTCGGCATTGCTCAAGGTCAGTGCCTGTTATATATTGTGGCCGCCACTGCCCTATTCTTTCTCATCGGTTTCCCCAAATTTGACCGTATTCCTTGGCAATACAAAACAATTGGCTTAGCAACCGCTAACCTCTCAAGCATCACTTTTTGCTTATCGCTTTATTTTTCCAACGGCGGCACACAAACGATGGAAGTTGGCATGGTCAATTACCTTTGGCCAACGCTCACCATCGTGTTGCTATCCTTTTTAACGGACAAAAAGCCCGATGGTGGATTGCACCGGGGGCGCTTTTGAGCTTTTGCGGCATTTACTGGATTTTAGGCAACGGTCATATCGCTGTTGACGCCTTTATCGAACACATCAAAATCAACCCTATCAGCTATTTTCTCGCCCTAATGGCTGCCGTAACATGGGCCGGCTTTGCTTCCATGACTCGCGCCTGGTCAAAGGGAGAAAACATGAGTACCGTGATTTTTATTTTTGACATTATTATCTTCGGTGCATTCTGGGCGATGGGCGTTGGCGGCAGTCCGGTCATCACCGGGTTCGGTATCTTAAGCGTCATTTTGGGAGGATTAGCGATGGGAGTTGCCTATGCCTCTTGGACTCATGGGATGAGTTACGGCAACATCACTGTTTTAGCCATCGCATCGTATTTCACGCCGGTCCTTTCCTGCCTTTTCGCTTCCGTTTGGATTGGTGCCGAATTGACAGCAGCCTTCTGGCAAGGTGTAGCATTGGTCGTGACAGGTTCACTTATTTGTTGGCACGCTACCCGCAGTCCTTCAATTAAACACTCATGACCGAAAAGAACGATAAAAAAGAACCCGAAACAAAAGAGCCGATGTCTTTTGCAGAAGGCATCGGCCGAATGCTGGCCATGATGATGCTTTTGCTCAGGGCCTTGGCTATCGGTGTTATTTGTTATTTCATCTACCGATTCATTGAGCCTTTGCTGCACTGACTAGCGGAAAAAACGCAACCTCAGAGCATTTAAAACGACTGAAGTTGAAGAAAGTGCCATTGCTGTACCGCCAATCATCGGCGAGAGCATCGGGCCACCCCACAATGCGTGAAGTACCCCCATCGCCACCGGGATTCCAAGGATGTTGTACCCAAAGGCCCAGCCTAAATTCTGATAAATATTTCTCAAAGCCGCCTTTGATAGGCGCAAAGCTGTCAGCACCGATTGCAATCCATGGCGCATCAAAATGACATCGCCCGCCTGAGCACTTACATCAACCCCATCGGCCACAGCAAAACCGACATCAGCTTGAGCCAATGCAGGGGCATCATTTAAACCGTCTCCGACCATCGCCACTTTAAGCCCCTTATCCTGTAATTCACGGATAATCCTCGCCTTATCCTGAGGAAGAGCCTCACCATAGACCTCATCAATTCCCAATTCATCGGCGATTTTGCGAGCAGTCCTTTTATTGTCGCCGCTTATCATCAATGTCCGAACACCTAACTGTCTCAAAGCCTTAAGAACTTTGTTTGATTCTGGTCTCACGGTGTCAGCCACACCGATTACAGCAGCAAGTTTTCCATCAACGGACAAAAGCAGCGGTGTTCTCGCAAGCGAGCTCATGCGTGCCAACGCCTCTTTTGCCACCGTGATGTCAACGGATTGCTGAAGCATCAAACTGGCATTACCTAACGCAACGTTTTTCCCATTAATGTTTCCTGTCAAGCCTAAACCCGGCAGGACCACAGGCTGAATCGCCATGATGTCCGAATGATTGGCAGCCATGATGGCCTTGGCAATAGGATGTTCAGATCTGGCTTCTAAATTGGCTGCCAACGCTAAAACCTGTTCTTTCTCGTACCCATCAAACGTAATCGTATCCACGACCTTCGGTTGCCCTAAGGTAAGTGTTCCTGTTTTATCAAAAGCAATGACATCGACTTTTCCGGCCAACTCTAATGCGACAGCATTTTTAATCAGCACACCTAATTGAGCGCCTCTAGCTGTGGCAACCATAATTGAAGTCGGAGTCGCAAGGCCCATGGCACAGGGGCAAGCAATCACCAATACCGATATCATGGCTTTGACCGCAAGCGAGATCGGTTCATCAGAAAAAATTGCCCAGGCGCAAAAAGTCAGCACCGATAAAACCATGACTGTGGGGACAAAATAAAAACTGACCCGATCGGCTAAGGCGGCAACAGGCGCTTTTGAACTTTGCGCGCTTCTAACTAATCGAATAATTTGAGCCAACGTCGTATCATTACCCAAATGGGTGATTTCGATTACGAGTGGATGCGTTCCATTAAGACTGCCAGCAATAACTTCAGACTTCTCTTTCACCGCAACAGGGATAGATTCTCCTGTGAGAAGCGATTGATCAACCTCACTTGTGCCTTCAATGACAACGCCATCAACCGGGATTCTTTCTCCGGGTTGAACCAATACTTTGTCACCAATTTCAAGTTCAGAGAGTTTGACGACTCTGGAGTCTCCGTTTTCGTACTTTCTTGCCGTCTGTGGAACAAGCTTCATCAAAGAACCGATCGCGTCACCCGCTTTACGCTTTGACTTGGCCTCCATGTATTGACCGATTGAAATCATGGCAATGAGCACGCCGCACGACTCAAAGTAAAGGTTCATCGCATAGGTCGAGTCTCCGACCAAAATCATGATGAAAGAAAACAACGAGTAAACAAAAGCGGCACCCGTGCCCACCGCAACTAAGCTATCCATATTGGGGGCACCTTGTATGAGATTACTGAAACCATCTTTATAGAAATGCTTGCCCAAATACATAATGGGCATAACCAATAGGAGCTGAATAATGGCAAAAGCGATGGGAGAAACTTCAGGAGTCAAAAAAGTCGGCAAAGGCAAACCGATCATGTGGCCCATCGAGACATACAAGAGCAAAAGTGCCAAGATAATCATCGGGGGAAGAGATTTGAACTGATTACGCAGACTCTGAGCAGATAGCTCATTTTCTTTTTGCCATTCTTGAACCAAGTCCTCCCCTTCAGTGAGCTTGGCTCCAAAATTAATTTTTTCAATTCTGGCAATAACGGCCTTTACTCCTTCAGTTTTACCGATACCATCCTTTAAAACGACTTGCGCGCGGTTAGTCGGCAAACTGACACTCACCGAGTCAACTTCTGCCATTTTTGAGACCACCCGTTCGATTCTTGACGAGCAGGCAGCACAGTGCATACCCGTTATCGCCAATTCAAATTTGATCTTAGACATAATTTCTCCAAATCAGATGGTCACACTCTATACCCTATAGCTACTATAGGGTGCAAGATATCAATAGACCCTATAATGAGAACATCTCTCATTATGGTAACACTTCTAAAGGAGTCGAATGATGAACAAATTAAAAGTTGATGGGATGCATTGCCAAAACTGTGTAAAAGCCGTCACAGAAGCGGTCAGTGCCCTGCCCGGCGCCAAAGGCGTTCAAGTGAGCCTTGAAAAAGGAGAAGTCACTTGGGAAGAAATGGGTGTGGAGATCGAAAAGGTCAAAGAAGCCATTGAAGACATCGGCTTTGATGCGTCAGTGCCGACATGTTGCTGCGCTCAAAAGTAATAAAACATTCCTTTCAAAAATAAACCCGCTGTTGGCACAAAACCATAAACAGCGGGTTTTCTCATTGGGCTATAAGCCAGAGATTAGTAGTTTTCAGCCTTACGTTGGAAGTAAGCTTTAGCGTGAGCGCAGACCGGGCAAACTTCAGGTGCTTGCTTGCCGATCACAATGTGACCGCAGTTAGAGCATTGCCACATCGTATCGCCTTCAGACGAGAAGACCATACCACCCTTAACACGTTCAAGAAGCTTCAAATAGCGAGCTTCGTGTTCTTTTTCGATGGCACCGACCCCTTCAAACAAGAAGGCGATTTCTTCGAAACCTTCTTCACGAGCTTCGCGGGCCATACGGTCATACATATCGGTCCATTCGAAGTTTTCACCGTTAGCGGCATCTTGAAGGTTCACTTCTGTTGTGGGGACTGCACCACCGTGCAAGAGCTTGAACCAAAGCTTGGCGTGTTCTTGTTCGTTCTTAGCGGTTTCTTCAAAAATCTGAGCGATTTGAACATAGCCGTCTTTCTTAGCTTGGCTTGCGTAGTACGTGTACTTATTGCGGGCTTGAGATTCACCGGCAAAAGCTTCCATCAAATTCTTTTCGGTCTTGGTGCCTTTTAAATCCATTTCTTTCTCCTTAATGAAAAGAGGACTTTTTGTTCCTGAACCAATAGTAAAGGGTTTAGATATTTTTTTCTTGACAATAAATCAACATTCTATGAATGTCATAGAAAATAGACTAGCAGGAAGGAAAAAAGGCAACAAAAAAGGAACCCGAAGGTTCCCTGCAGAAAACTTGGTGCGCCGGGTAGGATTCGAACCCGCGACCCCCTGGTTCGTAGCCAGGTACTCTATCCAACTGAGCTACCGGCGCACTTGAAGAGATGTATTTTAATCAATAATTTGAAAAAATCAATATGGGGATAATACTACTAAAGGCTAAAATTTCCAAAATAATCAATAAATTAGAAGATTTTAAATTTATCAAACCAAAAGTCTCTTTTAAAATCAACTAGTTAAGAGGTTATCTATTAAAAAAATAACAAAATATTGTGTAATGGCAAAAACTGATTAAAAAATATGCGCCCATCTAGTCAATTTCACCTAAGATAGAAGGCTGAGAGCAAATGCTCCCCCTGCTTGTGTGTTGTCTGTAAGGACACATGGGAAGCAATCGTTTTACATATGAGGAGTTGTATATGCAATTGAAACATACTTTGTTGGCCACTGCCTTAGTGGCTGCCAGCGCCACCGCCATGGCTTTGCCGAACGTTGAAGTTTTGGCTACGGGCGGTACGATCGCTGGTGCCGGCCAATCGGCCACGGGTACGGCTTATACCGCCGGTAAAGTCTCCGTGAACCATTTGGTCGCTGCAGTCCCCGCTTTGGCTGAAGTGGCAAATGTCATTCCGAAGCAAGTCGTTCAAATCGGTTCTCAAGATATGACCGATGATGTGTGGCTCAAGCTCGTGAAGACGATCAATGAAGACTGCAACAAGGTTGATGGTTTCGTTGTCACACACGGTACGGACACGATGGAAGAAACGGCCTATTTTGTTCACTTGACTGCCAAGTGCACGAAGCCGATTGTTTTCGTCGGCGCCATGTTGCCCTCCACCGGTTTGTCTGCTGACGGTCCGAAGAACTTGTACAACGCCGTTGTGGTTGCCGCTTCCAAGGAAGCCGCTAACCGCGGTGCCATGGTTGCCATGGACGACAAGATCATCGGTGCTCGCGACGTGATCAAGACCAACACGACCGCTGTGGAAACCTTCCAAGGCGCTAACTTCGGTACGATGGGCTATGTATTCAACTCCAAGGTGCATTTCGGCAATACGCCCGCAACACCCCATACCACGAAGACCCCGTTTGACGTTTCCAAGCTGACGTCTTTGCCGAAGGTTGGTATCGTTTACAACTACTCCAACGTTCCTGCTGAACCGCTTCAAGCTTTGTTGAAGGCCGGCTACAAGGGTATCGTGACCGCCGGTGTCGGTAACGGTAACATCCACAAGAACTTGTTCCCGATCCTTGAAAAGGCTGCTAAGGACGGCGTAGTCGTCGTTCGTTCTTCTCGTGTCCCGACAGGCTCTGCCACGAAGGATGCTGAAATCAACGACGCTAAGTACGGTTTCGTTGCCGGTCAATACCTCAACCCGCAAAAGGCTCGCGTGTTGTTGCAATTGGCTTTGACGAAGACCAGCGATCCGAAGAAGATTCAAGAATACTTCGACAAGTACTAAGATCGACGGTTGAAATTCTTTAAGAATTTCGAGTAGTTTCGATTAGACCCCGGTCAGAAATGATCGGGGTTTTCTTTTTGCATTACAATCGCTCGTTATGGAAAAAGAATACATCGGGCGCTTTGCCCCATCCCCTACTGGTTTGCTGCATGCCGGAAGCCTCGTGGCTGCCTTGGCCAGTTTCATCGATGCAAAAGCCCATCACGGCCAATGGCTGATCCGCATCGAAGACGTTGATCAAACCCGATGCAAACGCCAATGGGCTCAAGGAATCCTCGACGTTCTCGATCGCCTCGAGATGCGAAGTGACGGTCCCATTATTTGGCAAAGTGAAAGAACCGTCCGATATGCTGAAATCCTGTCTTCTCTGATTCAAAATAAGCAAGTCTACGGGTGCTCCTGTTCCCGACACATGATTGAGGAAGCCAACCGTCTTGCAGGCACCCCGCTTCACCGCTATCTGGGAACGTGCCGCCATGGTGCTGCGGGCGCTATCCGATCCTGGCGCTTTTTAACCGACAGCACACCCATTTCTTTTACTGACCGTTGGAGCGGCTCCTATTGTCAAAACGTTGAAGAAGCTGTCGGCGACTTTATTGTGAAGCGGGCTGACGGTTTATTTGCATATCAATTAGCCGTCATCGTTGATGACCATGACTGCGGCATCACCGATATCGTGCGCGGCGAAGATTTGATTGACAATACGCCCCGACAGATCGCTCTGTACCGTGCTCTTGGTTGGAAAGAGCCGCGTTACATGCATATTCCCCTTGTCTTAAATGACCGACATGAAAAATTGAGCAAACAAGGCGGAGCCAGACCTTTAGGTGAAGACTTAATAGCAGAACTTAATCATGCATGGATGCATTTAGGATTTGAGCCGATCAATGCCAATGACTTTCAGGATTTTTATAAAAAAGCCGTACCGCTTTGGCAAAAGCGTTTTCTTTAAGCAGATACAAAAACAGCCCAGGATTTCCTGAGCTGCTTTTAAGAATTTGGAGCGGGAAACGAGTCTCGAACTCGCGACCTCAACCTTGGCAAGGTTGCGCTCTACCAACTGAGCTATTCCCGCGACAGGATTGGTATTTTAATGACCGATTTTAAAAATGCAAGTCATTTTTTAACTTTTCTGTCATTTTTTTCAAAATGCCGGAATCAGTGCCTTGGATCGTTTATACAAAGCCGTTTGAACCAATGCATCCCAACTCAAAGCTTCGCCCTTTGGGGCCAAGCGGCGCACTCTTTCTTCTCTTTCGGTACTGTTTTCAAATTTAAGAGTCTTTAAAAGCGTATCTGAGGCTTCAAAATCGTTGCAAAGGATGAGCATATCGCATCCGGCTTTAAGTGCTGCCTGAGCTCTTTGAGTGACATCTCCTTCGCCGACGGCTCCTTTCATGGAGAGATCATCAGAGAAAACAGTACCGGTAAAATGCAGCTCTTTACGCAAAACAGTTTTGAGCCAATACTCAGAAAAACCTGCGGGTTTGCCGTCTGCTTTCGGATACAGTACGTGGGCAGCCATGACAGAATCCAACGCCTGACCCATCCAACAATAGGGCTTTAAATCGGCACAAAGAAGCTGATCATAGGGTCTGTCATCAACTGGCAGCTCTTGATGACTGTCAGCAATCACCCAACCGTGTCCGGGGAAGTGCTTGCCGCAATTGCTCATTCCGGCCAAGCGCAAACCTTGAATGACAGCCAAAGCCAATTGCGTAATCACGCCGGGATTGTCGGAAAAGGCGCGCTCACCGATAATGTGCGAGCGGCCGAAATTCACATCAAGGCATGGCGCAAACGTAAAATCGACCCCGCACGCTCTTAATTCGGCTGCCATGACATACCCGCAGGCCATTGCGGATAAAAGTGCATTTTCCGGTTCATCAGTCCAATACTCGCCCAACTTGGCCATGGCCGGAATCTGAGTAAAGCCCTCTCGAAAACGCTGCACTCGGCCGCCCTCATGATCGACTGCAATCAAAAGACCGGGCTTAACAGCATGGATATCGCTGCATAATTTTGTTAACTGATCGCGATCTTTGTAGTTGCGTGTGAAAAGGATCACCATGCCTGTCAGCGGATCGGCAATTCTGCGAATGTCTGCCTGCGTTAATTCCGTGCCTTCAATATCCAGAACGAGCGGCCCCATATCAGCACTCCTTAAAGTCGTTGTTCAGCCACAGCGAACGCTGCAACCACACTTTTTTCATCAGTAATGGAAATATGAACGAAAAGTCCTTCCTGCATCAATCGCTCTTTAAGCGAATCTTTAAAAAGCATCAAAGGAGCCCCTTTGGCATTGTGCATGACTTCCATCGAATGAAAGGTCACATCGTCAGCAATCCCCGTTCCTAAAGCTTTGGAGACAGCCTCTTTGACAGCCCAGCGTGATGCGATAAAGGCAAGTGCATGCTCTTCGCTTAATGCCTTGCGCTTACGGTAGAGCGGCATTTCATTATCGGTTAAAAGCCGCTCGACAAAGCGCTCTCCGTGCTTGGCGAGCACATCAGCCACTCTTCTGACTTCGACGACATCGCAGCCGATTCCTCTGATCACTTTTGCTCCTTTAAAGTTTCTTAAGTTCTTCAAAAATTCTGCGCGTATTGAGAGGCTTTTCGCCTGCGTAATGCGAGATCATCCGTCTCATTAATTGTTTGGCAAAGGACAATGTGTCCTTAGAGCGAAAATCGCGGTTGTGCAATTTTTCAATCATCTCGGCACTGATCACAATATAGCGGTCTGTTTGGACTACATCGCGGCTCCAGGGCTTGAGTTCTGCCCCATCCCAATACCAGGGTTCTCCCGTCACCGGCAACCCATAGCCCAAGCGCTCCATAAGTTCCAACTCAAAGATTCTCAGGGCGACTTCATGGTTGGCATCGGAATCCGCAAGTTTTTCAAGCACTCTGACATAGGAAGCGAACAGATCGCTCATCTCATCTTCTCGCGCTAGAAGACGGATCAGCAGCTCATTGACGTAAAAAGCAGAAAAAAGTGCATCACCCTCAATTGGGAAAAAACCACCCAACCACTGCACTCTTAAAAGATTTTTAACTTCGTTTGTTCCAGAAAAACCGATTTTAAGAGGAGAAAAAGGCGTTAAGAGCCCCCGGAAATGACTGCCCGGGCGCTTCGCCCCTCGGGCAACAGCTAAAACTTTGCCGTGTTTGAGCGTAAAAAATTCCACCAGAAGGCTCGTTTCCTTCCAGTTCCAGCTCTGAAGCACAAAGGCCGCGTCATCTTCATTGACGCGGCGCTCTTTGGTTTTGACAGGGTTCTCAGCCATTACTCATAACCCAGGCTCTTTAACGCCCGAGCATCATCGTTCCAGCCCTTGCGGACGCGAACCCATACTTCAAGATAAACATTTTTGCCGAGCATCTCAGAAATATCGGCTCGGGCCAAACGGGAAATTTCTCGTAGTTTTTCGCCCTGAGCACCGATCACAATGCCCTTATGAGCTTCGCGCTCAACGATGAGCGTTGCAATAATTTCTGCCCGCTTATCGTCTTCAACCCACTTATCAATCGTCACCGCGATTCCATAAGGCAGCTCATCGCCTAAAAGTCGGAAGGCTTTCTCACGGATGATTTCAGCGGCTAAAAAGCGCGGTGATTTATCGGTGTAGATATCCGGATCAAAGAAAGGCGGATTTTCAGGCAAAAGCTTTTCAATCTCTGCCATTAGTTCAGAAACTTGTTTTCCCTTTTCGGCACAAACCGGAACAATCGCGGCAAAGGGGAACTTTTGCATTGATTGGGCCATCAAAGGTAAGAGCGCATCGCGCTCCTTCATCAAATCCACTTTATTGATGGCCAAAATAACGTTTTTAGCTTCAGGGTTAATCAGTTCCAAAACCTTTTCATCCGCAGGCTTCCAACCGCCGCTTTCAATCACAAGCACCACGGCATCGGTTTCGCCCAATGTGCTTCTGACCGAGCGGTTCATACCGCGAATAAGCGCATTGCCGTACTTCGTCTGAAACCCCGGCGTATCCACAAAAACAAACTGTGCCCGCTCGTTAGTCACGACTCCCAAAACTCGGTTGCGCGTTGTTTGAGGTTTTTTGGACGTAATACTTACCTTCTCACCGATAATGGTATTGATGAGCGTGCTTTTGCCGACATTCGGACGGCCCACAACGGCGATATAGCCGCAGCGGAAATTTTCCGGTACTTGAGGCATCTTAGTGATCCCCCTTTTTCTTGTTATGGAAATGCTGTTCAGCCAATTCGTAGGCGATCTTGGCAGCCGCTTGCTCGGCTGAGCGACGACTCTTGCCTGTCCCCTTCACACAAATGGCTAACTTTTTAACTTCACACTGACAATCAAACGTTTGATCATGCGCGGCACCACGGATATCAACCACGGTGTATTCGGGCAATCCCAAATGATGAGCCTGCAAGAATTCCTGCAACAGCGTCTTAGCGTCTTTACCCATGCGCTCCGGCGTGAGCTTACTTAAAACCGGCTCATAGAGTTTCAGAATCACAGCCTTCGCTGTATCAAAACCGCTTTCCGTCATGATGGCGCCGAAGATCGCTTCCATCGCGTCTGACTGAATGGACGGACGATGCGCTCCGCCCGTCTTCATTTCCCCTTCGCCCAAGCGAAGGTAATCGGATAAAACCAAACGATTGGCAATTTCAGCCAAAGCATCCTGGCAAACCAAATTGGCCCGAACGCGTGATAGTGATCCTTCATTAAAGTGAGCGTCTCGCAAAAAAAGCGCTTGGCCGATCACACAATTTAAAACGGAATCACCTAAAAATTCGAGACGCTCGTTATTTTCAGCGCCGAATGAACGGTGCGTAACGGCGCGCTGCAACAATTTGCGGTTTGTGAAACGGTAGCCGATTTTTTCTTCAAGGCTTTCTAAAGGCAACATCTTCGCTCTCCTATTGAATGGAGCCGATGCGGCCCATGTCACTGATATTTAACCAAATAAAAAAGGCTCGACCAACAATATCTTCACGCGGCACAAAACCCCAGAAACGGCTATCAGCAGAATTGTCTCGATTGTCGCCCATCATGAAGTAATGACCTTCGGGGACTTTGCAGACCACATCCCCCATGTTGTAGAGGCATTGATTCAAACCATTGTGACCTTGAACCGGTCGAGCCATGGATGGCACCTTGTCATTTTCAAGGATCTTATGTTTAACACCATCCAGGTTTTCGTCAAATTGATCTAAATCCGTATAGGTCTCTTTATCAAAGAAAGTGCCGTCAGGCGTGATTTGCTGAAGTTCTCCGTTGATATAAAGCTGCTTGTCAACATAACGGATTTCATCACCGGGCAAACCGATTACGCGCTTAATAAAGTCAACGTTTTTATCCAACGGGTATTTAAAGACAACAATGTCACCGCGCTTGGGCGCCGAGCCTTCGGTAATCGCAAAATTGAAAACCGGGAAACGCAAACCGTACTCGTACTTGTTAACGAGAATAAAGTCACCGGCGTGCAAAGTGGGCAGCATCGATCCGGAAGGAATACGGAAGGGCTCGGTAAGGAAGGAGCGCAAAAGGAAAACAAACAGAATGACCGGGAAAAAACCGCCCGTGTATTCAATCCATTTGGGTTGAGCACTGAGTTTTTGATAAATGCTTTGAGCTTCTCCGATAACACTCATCTCGCCCTGATCAATGGCTTGGCGATTCAGTTCAGAGAAACGATCAGCCTCTTCCTTGGCACGAAGCAAACGTTTCGGGCGCCACAAGAAACGGTCCAAACACCAAATAATGCCGGTGCCCACCGTCAATAACATCAAAACTAAAGAAAAATTCATTTCAGCCCCCGATTATTTGTCATCCACTTGCAAAATCGCAAGGAATGCTTCCTGAGGAATTTCAACCGTACCTACTTGTTTCATGCGCTTTTTACCAGCCTTTTGTTTTTCCAAGAGCTTTCTCTTACGAGTAATGTCGCCGCCATAACACTTGGCGAGCACATTCTTTCTGAGTGCCTTCACGTTTTCACGGGCAATGATGTTGGCACCGATGGCAGCCTGAATGGCAACGTCATACATCTGGCGCGGAATGAGCGAGCGAAGACGCGTAACAATTTCACGGCCACGGGCAACAGAGTTGGCTCGGTGGATAATGGATGAAAGCGCATCAACGCGATCACCGTTAATGAGCATGTCAACCTTAACGACATCAGCCGCACGGTACTCCTTGAATTCATAGTCCATGGAAGCGTAACCACGCGTCAAAGACTTCAAGCGATCAAAGAAGTCGAGAACGATTTCAGCCAACGGCAAATCGTACGTCAAATGCACCTGACGACCATGGTAGGCCAAGTTGGTCTGAACGCCGCGTTTTTCATTACAAAGCTTCATCACGGGACCGACATAGTCACTCGGAACGAAAATCGTCACCGTGTCAATCGGCTCACGGATTTCAGCAATTTTGTCAGGCGTGGGCAACTTGGAAGGATTTTCCACCTGAATCACTTCACCGTCTGTCTTTAACACTTCATAGACAACGGACGGAGCCGTGGTAATCAGGTCCATGTTAAATTCGCGCTCCAGGCGCTCCTGCACAATGTCCATGTGCAAAAGTCCCAAAAAGCCTGCGCGGAAACCAAAGCCCAACGCCTGCGAAACTTCAGGTTCAAATTGCAAAGCCGCGTCGTTTAACTGCAGCTTCGTTAAAGCATCTCGAAGAGCTTCATACTGGTTCGATTCGACCGGATAAAGTCCGGCAAAGACCTGAGGCTTAACTTGTTTAAAGCCAGGCAGCGGCTCCTTGGCCATCTTATTGGCTAAGGTGATCGTATCACCAACCTTGGCGTCTCGAAGTTCTTTGACACCCGCAATGACAAAACCCACTTCACCGGCGGACAGTTTTTCACATTGAGTGGATTTCGGCGTGAATTTACCCACTTGTTCAACTAAGTGCGTGGCACCTGTGGCCATCAAGTAAATCTTGTCTTTGGGCTTGATCGTGCCATTGACAACACGCACAAGCATCACAACGCCCACATAATTGTCAAACCAGCTGTCAATGATCAATGCTTGCAGCGGATCCGTGTCGCTTCCCTTCGGGGCCGGCACATCGCGAACGATGCGCTCAAGGATATCTTCAACCCCCATTCCCGTTTTGGCTGAGCATGGAATTGCATCCGTCGCGTCAATTCCGATCACATCTTCAATTTCTTCTTTAGCTTCATCGGGATTGGCGGAGTTAAGGTCCATCTTATTGAGTACCGGAATCACTTCCACACCCAAATCAATGGCCGTATAGCAGTTGGCAACCGTTTGAGCCTCTACGCCTTGCGTGGCATCAACCACCAAAAGCGCCCCTTCGCAAGCGCTCAGTGATCGGGAGACTTCGTAAGAAAAGTCCACGTGCCCCGGCGTGTCAATAAGGTTAAGTTCATAGACTTGTCCGTCTTTAGCTTTGTACTTCAAAGCCGCCGTCTGCGCTTTAATCGTAATGCCGCGCTCTTTTTCAAGGTCCATGGAGTCCAATACCTGAGATTCCATCTCGCGGTCAGACAACCCCCCGCAACGCTGAATCAAACGGTCAGCGAGTGTGGATTTACCATGGTCGATATGGGCAATAATGGAAAAATTGCGAATATTTTGCATCAGTCGAATTTAATAACGTTGAAAACACGTATTCGGACCAATGGGAAAACCGGCTAGAAAAACTGCCTTTCCCTTTATTCCGAAACGAGGCCATTGTAACACGCCAACATGTTCTTTCAATGAAGAAAATGCCGAGAATTCATAGAACTTTCGGCATTTTTATACGCAGCAAAGATTCTTACATGGAACTTACAAAAGCTGATGAGAAATTACCTCTTAAAGCGTCTCTCCCAACGGGTTAATTCTTTCATCAAGGCCTGCCAGCGTCAGCAACATCAAAATAGATTTCTGCTCACAAGCTTCCACACCTTCAGGATTAAACCACTCATCTAAGGTATGTTGACCGTATTCCTCTCCTCCCCGGCCGAAACAGACGGCCGGAATTCCCTTGCCAATGGCTATGTTCGCATTGGTGCTTCCACCGGGCATAAAGATCGGTTTAATGCCAATGGCTTCGGTCACCAATTTAGCGGCCTGAATAATGCGACAGTTGTCATCCTGATTACCCGCCGGAATGTTTAAGAGTTTTTCGAACGTTACTTTAATAACATCCGTTTTACCCCAGCGTTCATTTTCCAACTTGGCTCCCTGCTCGAAAGCTTTAATCATCTGGCAATTAAGTTCTTCCAGAGCCTCCTGAGAATCAGACCTCGCATTAATCTTAAAGGTGCATTTTTGAGCAATACCGTGAATTGCCTGTCCGCCTTCAATCAAACTCACTGTTGTGATTGTTTTGGGATTCGTAGGTAATTCAATATCTGCCACCAAGGTTGCCGCGCGGCAAGCCGCATGCAGTGCGCTCGGGATACCAAAGGCAGTCCAAGCGTGACCGCCGGGACCAGTGAACGTCACTGACCAATCCACCATGCCTGTCGCATTGGCATAGAAGCGGTCATTCGTTGCTCCATCAATGGAAATGGAGGCAAGAATCTCGGTTTTCTTTTCAAGAGAATCCAAGACAGTACGCATTCCCACCATACCGCCCAAGCCTTCTTCACAAACGGTTCCCGCAATAATGATGTCATGGTAGGGACGAATGCCGACTGACTTCAGAGCCTTGAGAACTGAAAGGTTTGCCACCAATGCTCGTGTGTCGTCACAGATGCCGGGACAGTGAATTCGGCCTTGTTCATCCACGGTAACCCCTTTCACATCACCAAACGAGAAAACAGTATCCAAATGCCCCTCTAACAAGACAGACTTTCCTGTGTGCCCAATACCTGAAATACGCCCTACTACGTTGAAATGATCATCGATTGAAACATCTTCTAAACCGGCTTCTTTTAAGAGTTCGGCGTAACGCTCGGCTTTCTGCTTTTCGTGGAAAGAAGGAGCTTCAATTAAAGCGAGTTCTTTTTGCAACTCAATCATTTCTGGCAATTGCTCTTTTACAAGAGTGAGCACCTTGATCACATCCGGCTCGGTCTTTAACTTCTGAATGGTCTCAACCAAGTCTTGATCAAATTCTTTCATCGTCATCGCACCCTCCTATCTAATTGACAACCAACGTTATCAGTCATGCTACACCAATCATTTGAAACAAATGAAAAATACTCTTGATGAGCACCACAAATTTGATCTGAGAAACATAGAAGTCTTTGTTATTCTGAATGTTTTTTATCTGTAAGTCATTTTTATCCAGATATCGTTAAATGATGTTTTAAAGGAATAGACTCTAAAAGTTTTTATTGCTGATCTAATCAATGCTCGAGCTATTTTTCAGTATTTAAAAAAAGTGCCAGGAAAATTTCGCATTCCTGGCACATTTGAAATTAAAACTTAACGTCTAATTAAAAGACATGGCGAAGGCCGATGTTCCAGCGCCAGTTTTCTTTGACATCGCCGCCGTTGGTGCGTTCAAGGTCCACATAGGTGTACGTGTTCGGCGTCCAATTAAAGTTGGCTCCAATTCCGAACTCAACCCAAGTATCCCCCAAATCTTCACCAATGTTATCGTAGATACTACGATCAGACATCAATGTGGCCGTTGAATCAAAGTCTCCCTTGAAATCATGTAAACCAGAGACGCGGGCGTAAATTAAACCTTTGTCTTTCGGGAAGTGGAAACCGGTTCTGAAACCGATGCGACCAATCAGCGATTCAAAATCATCCTGATCAATTTCAACACCGTTACTCGTGTGGAATTTGTCGCCTTGGATGTAACCATAGGTCACTTCAGCTTGCGGTTCAAAGAATCCGAATTCACCGAGTCTCAAATGCCATCCGTATTCTGCGCTGACACTGAAAGCATTGTTGTCAGAACTGCCGTTCATACCTTCAAGTTTGAAGTCCGTGTCTAAGCGGCTGTATTTGGCAATCAAGTCTACAAATTGACCGTTTTCAGCCATCCAGGTACCGTAAACACCCAAACCATAGGCCTTGTTATCGGCGTCACCCAAATCATAATCAGCCGAACCATCGGTATACGTGAAAGCAGCACCCACTTTCCAACCGTTACCAATATCAGCATCCGCACCAATTTGAACAGATGTATTCTTAGCCGTCAGGTTTTGAGAACCATACTCTTGTTCAGAACCGTAGATACGAGCCCAAGAACCGATACCTTCAGGACTTGTGCGCAATTCACCCATGCGCTTGGTGAGATCGTTCATTTCGTGGCGCCACTGCATGATGCTCAAAGCGGCAACAGATCCGTATGCGTCTAGGCGAGTGTTTTCGGCCACGGTACGAGAAACAAATTCACCCTTTTCATTGTAAGTCTCAGCTATTGCGCCCTTGACGGCACCTTGTTCAACAAATTTAGTTTGAGTAAAAGAACCTTCGGTAGAGGTAGATGTAACACCACCCTTTATATCAGCAAGATTCCCGCTCTTCACATCATCAGCTGTAATTCCGGTGTAGTTAACAACAAGCGATGGAACTCCTTCAACATTTGCAAAATTAATTCCACCTGTACTTAAAGTACCATCTGAACCAACAGTTGTTAACAGGTTCACTGTTCCACCAGACCCTGCCAAATTTTCAACGTTTACTGTCTGATCAGAACCATGGCTTAAATTGATAATTCCGCCATCTAAATTCAGATTGTTTAATGCCTGAACTGTACCCACCAAAGCTGTTCCATGAAAATCCTCACTCCAATCATCAATAAGAGTGGGATTCCATTGTGCTCCATTAGATAATGAAAGCTTCAAACCAGTTACACTCGTCGAGTCAGTACCTTCAGCAGTAGCTGGATATTCTTTTTTGACATTACCAGTCCAAGAGGACCCTGCACCAGTCAAATTGATATTGACATATGCGTCAATATCTGAACCACTCTGATTTTCGCCTCCTGGAGTTTCAAAGCTAATATCTCCCTTTAGTACAACAGTGCTTTGACTACCTTGGTTAATGTTCACAGTCGAGTAGCCACGGACATCAATTGCAATTGGAGCATTAACGGTTAAATTCCCTGAAATGTTAACGATACCGTTAGAAAAGGCCAAAATTCCGTGAGTCTCAGCATTGATCGTTGTCTGATTGGCAATAATGGTAGTTGTAGCGTAATCGCTTCCAGTAGGTACTTTATCGCTGGTACTGTTACCAACGTGCATTCCCATTCCAGAATTAATCGTTAAAGTATTTGCTTCTATTTCTAGCTTACTACCATTGTTTGTGATGCCATAACCCTCTGCATCGATGGACACATTATTTGCTTTAATGGTTGTAAACGACGACAAGCTTGGCTGAGGGGTAACAGCATTGTTACCAATGCCATGACCAGAGGATTCAATACTTACATCATTTGCTTGTAGATTAATACTACTACCTAAATTTAAAATACCAAAAGATGAATGATTTCCCTTGGCATTAATGGATATCGACTCTGTCTGTTCGGAACCAATCGTTATTGATGATGTTAAATCCGATCCTGAAAGTTTCGCCTGAATAGCATTTACAGATTGAGTTCCATCTGAAATGGCATCAATAATGACATTCTTACCATAAAGATTAATTGTTGAAGCAGTCTCTGCAAATAATGTATTAATTTTCTTGGAGGATGAAGTCTCTGAGCCTGCAATTAAGTGAACGTTCCCATTGTTACCAATGTCTGCATATGAACTGTTATTAACCCAAATAGCATTCAGTTTTGCCGTTGCAGAGATATCACTTGCTGAAATCTTCAATTTATGTTGATTACCCCAGTAAACTGCATAATATCTATCTGGATTTTCAAGATTTCCATCAGAAACTTCTTTATCTTGAGCTTGTGGCTTAAGCTGGGTGCTATCAACATATTCAGCAAAAGATACTGGAGTTGAGGAAATAAAAACGGTCATTAATGCTACGTGAAGAAGAGAGAAATTTTTCATAGCTAGTCCCTTTTAAGCTTAACTGCTGTTATTCTGCCCCCCCCTAAAAATTGCTTTGATTTTTATCAATAAAAGAAAATGTGCCAGGAAAAATTCATATTCCTGACACATTTGAAGAAATGAAATTAAGTTTTATAAGATATTAGAAAACGTATCTCAAACCAGCATTCATCATGTAATTGGTAGAAACTTCACCGCCGGTCGTACGATCAACATTACCCCAAACAGACAAGTTATCCGTAATGTTGAATTGTGTACCAACACCATAGGTTACCCAAGTACCACCAAGATCAACATACATGTCTTGAACAGCCTTTCCATTACCAGCTGTACCATCGATTTCACCTAAGAAATCGTGGTTGACGGATGCACGAGCAAAAAGCTTACCGGCATTATTCGGGAAGTTGAAACCAACACGAGCTCCCAAGCTAGCGATCAAGGCGTCAAAGTCATCTTGTTCGACCTTAACACCGTTGCTCGCCTTATAGTCATCACCCATCACATAAGCGTATTGAAGTCCGAAGTTCGGTTCAACAAAAGCTTGTTCCGCGAAGGTGAACCGATATCCCACATTACCGCCCAAACTGAATGCATTGTTGTCATAAGACGCATCCATATTGCCGGCGGTTGCATCAGTAGACAAACGACCATAACGAGCTAAACCGTTAACAAAGATACCAGAGTCGAAGTTACGTTCAGCATACAAGGACAAAGTGTAGGCATCCGTATCGGCATCACCACGCAACAAATCAGCTTCACCGGTCATATAAGAGAAGGCGGCACCGGCAACCCAATCACCGATTGTCATATCAGCACCAACTTGAACGGTTGTTGTCGTGAGTTCTGCCTTATCTTCATACTTGCTTTCGCCACCGTAGACTTGAGCCCAAGCACCGTAAGCATGGCTATTATCACGGAGGAATTCCATACGTTGGTTGGTATAGGCCACTTCGTCACGCCAAGCGACGAGTGCCGTAACATTTAATCCACGGAAAGAAGCCAATTTAGTATTCTCTGCGATCACTACATTACCAACAGCTTCACCATTGACAAAAGTCTGGTGCATAGCCCCTGTAACATCACCTTCGGCAATTTTAGTATCCACAACTAAAGAGCCAGAACCCTCATCCTCTACAACAATTCCATTTTGCAAAGATTTGAGAGCCGATGATGCATCTCTAACGTCATCAGAATCAATACCAATCGCGGTAGCTGTAAATCTGACACCATTTCCTTCAATGCTTCCAATATTGATTGCCCCAGTCTTTATCTCACTTCCGTTTTTAATAGAAGCATTGAAATTAATAGTCCCTGTCGTTCCACGAACTCTATCAATATCTACTGTTTGAGATTCACTTCCTAATAGATTAATCACACCATCATCAATATTTAAATCATTAAGAAAACTATTACCATCAGTATTCCATTGAGCTTTGTTCCTCAGCGTTAATTCCATTTCTGTAACCTCATCCAAACCTTTTGGAGGATTACCCCAAATTTCCGAGTTGCCAGACCAATAAGAATTCTCGTTATCTAAGACTATGTGAACTCCTGAATCAACAGGATTTCCAGCAGATGTTTCCGGATCATAGGCAAATACAACATCACCGTTTAACTTAATAGTAGCTCCACCATTTTCGTTAATATTAACAATAGAATAATTTCGAGCTACTATAGCTTGAATTGCATTAACTTCTAGATTCCCATTTACCTCAATAGAGCCTCGTCCATAAGCCATCAAAGCAGCAGCTACGGCATCTCCATTTTGTTCAACATTAACAATCGTATTCTCTGCATTGATAACAACAAATGAACGAAGATCATCATTTTTTCCACCAAAACCCTGCGATGCTATACCATAGGTATTAGCGTTGGGATTACTCGATGATCCAATCACTGATACTTCAAAATTCTTTCCGTTAACAGTAATATGACCATTAGTCTGACTAATTAATCCAATAGTCATTGCATTTCCAGCGCTATTATCTACGCTTACAGAAACTGAATTTGTATTTTGATCGCCTAAAATGAGAGTGTTAATTGTTGGGTCATTCCTTGTTCCAACTGCAATTGGGTTTAATTGATTTGAACTTGGAGTGTTATGTGTTACTACAATATTCGAGCCCGTTAATTCTGCCGTATGACCATTGTGAACTTGAATTCCTGAAACATTCTCATTTGAGTTACTGGAATAATCTTTAGTGTTTGCGTCAATGATGGCTGCATTTGTGATAGGAGAAATGACTAAAGCCAAGGCAATTGAGAGAGCCGAGAGGGTAAAATTATTTGGCATTTTTTAATCCTTAAAAATAACAATCGGTTTCATTTTGCCCGATACTCATATAGCCCCAAGGGTTATTGAGTGGCACTTTGGATAGGGAAGAGAAAGCAAAAGACATTGACGAGTTACCCACCATTTTTCTTGCTACGGCCCATTATTGAGGATGAGCGCTGCGAAAAATCGTGGATAACTCTGCTGCAGAAGCTGACGGGCTGCGTCAGCAAAAAATCAGATATGAAAAAGGCCTACTCGATACACTGGAGGTATGTACAAACTCTAGAATCGGAGGCCTTTTATGTATGGTACAACAGTTGCACTAAATCCGACAAACTTCATCGGTATGGATTTGCACTCAAACAACGTTGTTGTCTGTGTCTTACAAAATGCTGCCAATCAAGCCGGACAGCTCGTCAAGAAAGTCGTTAAACGTA
>OBKR01001371.1_pt1 | contig 21401 bp, 19 predicted proteins | sample 1518991 | NCBI WGS metagenome assembly OBKR01 (sample SAMEA2452117, study PRJEB22498) | human gut metagenome | biome: human feces; feature: human gut; material: feces | place: Australia | collected 2012
TGTTGCGAGCGGCGGCTATAAAGTCCTGCACGATGAGGAAGTATCCCGGGAAACCCATCGTTTTCATGATGTGCAGCTCGAAGATGATACGTTCTTCTATCTCTTTGTCGAGCGGATTTCCGTATCGCTTGTAAGCTCCGTCGTATGCCAGTTTTTTGAGATAGTCGGCTTCGAGTTTGATTCGATACAGTTTGTCATACCCGCCCAGAACCTTGATTTTTTTCTCGGCTGCGTCTTGGGAAAGTACGACGTTTCCGTTTTCGTCTTGTGTAAATTCGTCGAAAAGGTCTTTTTCGGTATATTTTTTACGGTATTCTTCTTCTGTACCGAAGTCGGTCGGAATTTCAAATGTCGGCATGATAGGTGCGTGGTCGATGCTGTATGTCTCGACTTTGTCGCATATCTCGATCGTATTGGCGAGAGCCTCGGGCACATCGCCGAATACTCCGTTCATTTCTTCGGTTGTCTTCAACCATTCCTGTTTCGAGTAACCCATGTTCGGGTTACTCTCGTGTATGGTACGTCCCGTATTGAGGCAAATGAGGCGTTCGTGGGCATCGGCGTGTTCTTCATTTACAAAATGCACGTCGTTGGTACAAATGAGCTTTATCCCGAATTTTTGAGCATATTTCAATAATTGCTCGTTTACTTCCTGCTGTCTCTCGAACGTTTCGTGGTTGGCGTTCGGTACGGTGGCTTTATGCCGTTGTATTTCGAGATAGTAATCTTCTCCGAAAATATTTTTGTACCATAAAATCGCTTCCTCTACCTCTTCGGGTGTACCGTGCATGATTTTCTGTGGAATTTCTCCTCCGAGACAAGCCGATGCAATGATGAGCCCTTCGTGGTATTTTTCCAGCTCCACGCGGTCGGTACGAGGACGCATGTAGAAACCCTCTGTCCATGCTTTCGAGACGAGTTTGATGAGGTTATGATAACCTTTCTCGTTTTTGGCGAGTACGATCAAGTGGTATCCGCTTTGGTCTTCTTTCCCGTTTTTATCGTGCAAACGTTTACGGGCGACATACATTTCACAACCGATAATGGGCTTGAACGGCTTTTTCGATTTTGCTTTTTCGAGTTGGGTTTGCAGCTCCGCCAGCTTGTTCTCCTTGTCGGGGTCATCGTCGGTTACGGCGGCAATTTTTTGCTCGATTTCCTGTATGGCGCTTTTCAGTTTACCGTTTTTCTTTTTGATGTAGTTGTAAAATTCCTTCACACCGAACATATTTCCGTGGTCGGTCAGGGCGATTCCCGGCATACCGTCATCGTGCGCTTTGTCTACCAGCGCTTGTATGCTTGCTTGCCCGTCGAGAACAGAATATTGAGAGTGAACATGCAGATGTACAAATGGTTGCATAATGATTTTCGGGATATGATTTACGAGGTAAAGATAAGAAAAAGAGGGATAATAAAACCTATTATCCCTTATAAAAATCGTTTGTCTTGTCTTCTTTACATCTCAATCATTTGGTTTAGAGATTGAAACGGACTTGTGGAGAAAAGCAGATATTTATTTGTGTAATCTGCTTATATTTGCCGGTAAAATTACAGTATATGATAAGACCGGTAAAACAGCAGGATATATCCTTTATGGCCGATATTTATAACGAATATGTCGTACACGGTACGGCAACTTTCGAGGAGGTTCCTTTGACCGAAGAGGAGATGAGTCGCCGGATTATAGACATTTCGAGTCGCTTCCCTTGTTTGGTCTGTGAGATCGATGAGAGAGTGGTTGGTTATTGTTATGCCCACTTGTGGAAAGGATATGGGGCCTATAAACATACGTTGGAAACGACGGTCTACCTGTCGCCGGATTATATAGGAAAGGGAATAGGTTCGCTGTTGATGAGCGAGTTGGTTGCAGAGTGTCGCAGGCGGGGATACAAGGCATTGATTGCTTGTATAACAGGGGGAAATGAGTCGAGTATTGCATTACACCGAAAATTGGGATTCAGAAAAGTTTCTCATTTCGAAAAAGTCGGACAGAAATTCGGTCATTGGTTAGATGTCGAAGATTACGAGTTGTTATTGGATTGTTGATTCCTCATTTTTTCTCTATTGCGAAGAAGTTACCAAGAAAGGTCGTCCACCGGTTATCGGGAACTCCTGCCTCTCGCTTCATTCGCCGGCGGGGCTGCGGAACTCGCTGTGCTCAAACAGTCCTCGTTTTTTTATATTCTCCTTTGCTCTCGCCAGCCCGATAAAGGCGGGCATTTTTCCACCCCGATACTATCAGCCGTTGAGGGTGAGGGCGATAACCCGACGAGGAATCCCAGATTTTACTTCCCCGGCAGGAGATGTTTCGCGACCGCATAGTAAGATAATCCGATGTCATTCCGAACCGAGACCTATGGTCGAGTGTGAGGAATCTCCTCTTTCTATTTTCCTTGCAATAGTAGCGATTGCACTCTCGCTTTATCGGAGATTCTTCGGTGCTTTACACCTCAGAATGGCAATAATGTCATCTCGAACGTAGGTGAGAGATCTTATACAATAACGCTCGCTTTGAGGGAGATTCTTCCTCCCTGCGGTCGTCAGAATGACGGTTTTTAGTACTTACGATTGGAAAATGTCGGGTTATAAAAACGCCACGTTTGCAAACGTGGCGTTTTTATAAATGTTCCATGAGGAAATGCTAAAAGAGGATTCCGTCCCGATCGATTAGGATTGCGTCATCGAGCATGCGATCCCTTTTTCGAGGCCGCGCAGTTCGGCCAGTCCGCGCAGGCGTCCTAAACAGGAATAGCCTGGATTGGTTTTCTTTTTCAAGTCGTCTATCATCTGATGGCCGTGGTCGGGCCGCATAGGAATAGATACACCCCGACGTTGTTGCAGCAGTAGAAAATTTTTCATGACATTGTACATATCCACATCGCCTTCGAGGTGGTTGGCTTCGAAGAAGTTTCCTTCGGCATCGCGTTGGGTACTGCGCAGGTGTACGAAGTTGATACGATCACCCAGCCGTTCCATCATTCCGGCCAAATCATTGTCGGCGCGTACTCCGAAAGAGCCGGTGCAAAGGCATAGTCCGTTCGACGGGTTGGGGACGGCCTCGACGAGTTTTATAAAGTCGGCTTCGGTACTGAGTATGCGGGGTAATCCTAAGATAGGATAGGGTGGATCGTCGGGGTGAATGACGAGTTTTATCCCGGCTTCATCGGCAACGGGAGTGATTTCTCGCAAGAAGTAGATGAGGTGGGAGCGAAGTTTCTCGGCATCGATGTCGCGGTATCGGTCGAGTGCTTCTTGGAATTGCTGTAATGTAAAACTTTCTTCCGAACCCGGAAGTCCTGCTATCATGTTCCGCACGAGCTGATCTTTTTCCTCTTCCGACATTTGTTCATATCGTTTGTAAGCCAGCGTCTTTTCTTCGTCGGAATATTCGTTTTCGGCACCGGGACGTTTTAAGATATATAGGTCGAAGGCGACGAAGGCGGCCCGTTCGAAACGCAGTGCTTTCGATCCGTCGGGTAAAGTGTAGGCGAGGTCGGTACGAGTCCAGTCGAGTACCGGCATGAAGTTGTATGTAACGGTGTAGATACCGCAATGTGCCAGATTGTGGAGACTCTCTTTATAATTTTCGATGTATTTCTGGAAATCACCCGTTTGGGTTTTGATATGTTCGTGTACGGGGACGCTTTCGACTACCGACCATTTCAGTCCGGCAGCCTCGATGAGATTTTTACGTTTTTCGATCTCCTCGATGCTCCATACTTCTCCGTTGGGAATTTGATGCAAGGCGGTTACGATGCCGGTTGCTCCGGCTTGGCGTATGTCTTGCAGGCTGACGGGATCATTCGGCCCGTACCATCTCCATGTTTGTTCGCAAAGTATCATGACAGGCAAGTTTTTGTTATAGGCAGAAAGAATCGAATCCACCGTCGACAACGGCTACGGCGCCCGAGACGAAACTGGAAGCGTCGCTGATAAGGTAATGTATCGTACCGCACAGCTCATCGGGAGTTCCGAAACGCCCGAAGGGAGTATGGGCAACGATGGCTTTTCCCCGGGCGGTCAGGGAACCGTCGGGGTTGGTAAGCAATGTACGGTTCTGTTCGGTGAGGAAAAATCCCGGAGCGATGGCGTTTACGCGAATGCCGTCTCCGAATTTGGTCGCCATCTCTACCGCCATGTATTTGGTAAATTGTTGTACGGCGGCTTTGGCCGAGGTATAACCTACTACCCGGGTAAGGGGGCGCAACGCCGATTCGGAACTGAAATTGACAATAACCCCTTTTTTACGGGTGGCCATATCTTCGGCGAATACTTGAGTGGGTAACACCGTTCCCAGCAGATTGAGATCGACGACTTTTTTGAAATCTTCGGTCGACATGTCGAAAAACGTTTTGTCGGTAGGAATCGTTGCGCCCGGCATATTGCCGCCGGCGGCATTGATAAGTACGTCGATGCGGCCGTATTGTTTTAGAACCGTGTCCCGGCAGCGTTCGAGAGAGGGACGGTCGAGTACGTCGCATGGCAGGAAAAGAGCCGTGCCTCCGGCTTCGGTTATATCTTTTACCAAAGAGTTCCCATGTTCGTGGTTACGCCCCATGATGATCATGATGGCACCTTCGTGTGCCAAGTATCGGGATATGCAACTTCCCAAAATGCCGGTTGCACCGGTCATGACAACCGTTTTACCGGAAATGTTGAATAATTCGTTCATAATATTCAGACGTGTAATATGTTTAACAATCAAGTTCACAAATATAGGGAAAGGCAAGTGCAGGGGCAAATGAAAACGAAGTTTTCGAATTTGACGAAGCCAAGCCGTATCCTATATTCTACAAATATAGTGAATGCCGGGAGGTAAATGAAACAAATTCGTTTGTTTTTAACCCGAGGCAAGCCTTATGTTGACGGCGTCAAATATAAAAAACATTCGAGGCAAGATTGTTTTATTCATTCTTAAATAATTTGGGTATACTTCGAAAAATATCTAATTTCGGGGCGTTAAAAATGAAGGTAGGAAAGAGATGAAACGATTGGTTATTTTCGATTTGGACGGGACATTGTTGAATACCATAGGTGATTTGGCCGAAGCGACCAATTACGCGCTGGAACAATGCGGTTACCCGCAACATGCGGTCGAAGAATATAATATGTTTGTAGGGAACGGAATCGCAAAACTTTTTGAACGGGCTTTGCCCGAGAATGCACGTTCGGCAGAGCATATTGCCCGCATGCGTTCATTTTTCGTACCGTATTACGACAGCCACAATGTATGTCGCACGCGGCCTTATGAAGGTATGCCCGAACTCCTTGCCGAATTGCAGCGGCGGGGAGCGCTGTTGGCTGTTGCGTCGAATAAATACCAGCAAGCGACAGAAAAATTGGTCGCACATTTTTTCCCGAAGATAAAATTTATTTCCGTACTCGGTCAGCGGGAAGGGATACCGGTAAAGCCCGATCCTACAATCGTATACGATATTTTGGCGAAGGCGCCGGTCGAAGCCGACGAGGTGTTGTATGTCGGCGATTCGGGTGTCGATATGCAGACGGCCGCTGCGGCACGGGTTCTTTCGGTGGGTGTGGCATGGGGTTTCCGTTCGCGGGAAGAACTCGAATGTGCAGGAGCTGGTTATTTGGTCGATTCGCCGTATGAGATATTGGATATTTACGAACGAGGATAAATATTGTCAAAAAAAGCGGCACCCGTTTCTCACGAAAAGGAGGCCGCATAACCAAAATATATAGAATAGTTCGATGAAAAAGGCGTATTTAAAATTTAACCGAAATCACGAAACCTTTTTCTGTTGTAAAAATAGTATCTTATCCAATACGACTCCAATAAATTCGATAAATCAGCTTATTTTACCGACAAAACGGTGATATATGTTTTTTGCTTCGGGCATTTTCGCTTTGAACAAAAATAGCTTCCATATCGTTTTCAAAAAAAAGAAACCGATATGGAAGAAAGAGAATTTATGCGTTGTGTGGCATCTTTGTTTTATTGTACTTCGCCCGGTAACTTGTCGGGAGAAACACGTTACAAGAGTCTTCGCGAATGGAATATGATATTGGCGGTAACGCTCTCGTCGGTTATTCGGGAACGGTACGGGGTACAACTCGATGCAGCCGACTTCGGAGAGGCCGAAACGATTTCAGATCTTTATCGGTGTGTATTGTCGAAAAAGCAGCAAATGCTTGTTCCTGCATTTGTCATTTAAATGATAAGTTTATGAATGGACTCTCTTATTTTTCCCCGAATTATCCTGCTCACATAACCCCTTTGGTATCGGTCGTGTTGATAGCCCGTCGGGTGTATGATTGCGAGAAGTGTCTCGATACGTTGATGAAACAAAGTACGACGTTCGAGACCGAAGTGATAGTTGTCGATCATTCGTCGACCGACGAAATAGAACGATTATGCCGTTGTTATACAGTATTTTATCCGCATCGTCTCCGCTATCGTCGTAATCCCGAGCGATACATCGCATTTGGTAGTCCCGGAGCCGAGGTACGCAGCCGTTATGTCATCGTGTGTCGGGATTATGAGCGGTGGAACGACTCCGGTAAATTACAACGTCAAGGAGAGTATTTGCGGGAGCACCCGTCGTGTGCGTTGTGTTTCCATAATGTCGAAGGAGATGTTTCTTTACAGCGTTATGAGGAGCGGGGATATGAAATGGGTGATCTCGATTTTTTATATTTACTTCGGCATTATTCTCCGCTTTTCCGTTTGGAGGGTACTCCGGGCGAGTATTCTTTTCTTTTATACGAGCGGAGAGGAGAGCTTTTTGTGCATCGGCAGATCCGTGGAAAGATGCAATGCCTTTCCGGTCTGATGTCCCGGGTCTATCCCGTTTCCGCTATGGTTGTGCCGATGCAGAGATGAGGCCTTTTTGTGGAAAAAATAAATTTTTTGAATGAAAGTCGTTGAAAACGTATTGTCGGAAAAACGTCGCATCATATCGATGCGACGTTTTTTTATCGAAAATGCGGGGCGGTCGCGTTGCTTTTCGTATCTTTGTCGAGTACGAAGAACAAACCTAAACGCACATGAATATGAGAATATCGAAAATTTTTCTTGCCGCGCTTCTGACATTCGGTTCTGCGGCGGGGTGGGCTCAGAACAAAGGCGGCATCGATCCTAAAATGCTCGGTGAGTTGCGCGATAGTTACAAGAATACGGCCGAAGACAAGGCTTTGCGTAATGCTTTGGCCGGAACCGACATTCAGAAACTGGCCTCTAACGCCGATGTAAGTGCCGAGGTCGACGGTTATTTTTCGCATCGGGTTCCGACCAAAGGAATTACCGATCAGGAGTCGTCGGGTCGTTGCTGGCTTTTTTCGGGCTTGAACGTGTTGCGGGCTAAAATGATGGCCGAGCACCATTTGCCCGAGTGTGAGTTTTCACAAGCATATTGCTTTTTCTATGACCAGTTGGAGAAAGCCAATCTTTTTTTGCAGGGAGTAATCGATACCCGCAGCCTTCCTATGGACGACCAGACGGTTGCTTGGCTGTTTAAAAACCCGTTGAGTGATGGCGGACAGTTCACCGGAGTTTCCGATATTATCGGTAAGTACGGTTTGGTACCCCGTGAGGTGATGAATGAGACATATAGTACCAACAATACTGCCCGCATTGCATTTTTGATAAAGCTGAAATTGCGGGAGTACGGCCTTCGTTTGAGGGAATTGCCGGCTAAGGCGAAACCTGCCGAAATCGATAAAATGAAGACCGAAATGCTTTCGACGATATATCGTATGTTGGCATTGGCTTTCGGTGAACCTCCGACGGAGTTTACTTGGACTCGTAAAGATAAGAAAGGAAATCCCATAGAGACGAAAACCTATACGCCCAAATCGTTTTATGACGAGTTTATCGGCGATGACCTTACCGGCGGTTATGTCATGGTTATGAATGATCCTTCGCGGCCGTATTATAAATTGTATGAGATAGATTACGACCGCCATATGTACGACGGATATAACTGGACTTACATCAATCTTCCCGTCGAGGATATAAAACCATTGGCCATAGCCTCTATCAAGGACAGTACGGCTATGTATTTCTCGTGTGATGTGGCAAAATTTCTCGATTCGAAAAAAGGTACACTCGATCTACGTAACTATGATTATGAGTCGTTGATGGGGACGACATTCGGTATGGATAAAAAACAGCGTATACAGACATTTGCCAGCGGTTCGTCCCATGCGATGACTTTGGTCGGGGTCGATCTCGACGAGAAAGGAATGCCCAAGAAATGGCTTATAGAGAACAGTTGGGGGGCGACCTCGGGTTACAAAGGTTTTTTGATTATGACCGATGATTGGTTCGATGAGTATATGTTCCGTCTTGTGGTAGAGAAAAAATACGTTCCTCAGAATATCTTGGATATACTCAGACAAAAGCCGACGTTGTTACCGGCATGGGATCCGATGTTTGCTGAGGATAAATAATGAAAAAACAGGAAAATATGGAATTTATAGAACAGTCGATTCCGGGCGTATTTGTTATCGAACCGAAAAAATTCGGAGATGCCCGGGGATATTTTATGGAGACTTATCGTCAGGATCTTTTCGAGCGACATGTGGGTAAAGTCGATTTCGTGCAGGATAACGAGTCGCGTTCTTCCTACGGCGTTTTACGGGGACTGCATTTTCAAAAAGGCGAATTCTCCCAAGCAAAACTGGTAAGAGTTCTCGAGGGACGTGTACTCGATGTAGCCGTCGATTTGCGAAAATCTTCTCCTACATTCGGAAAATACGTCGCCGTGGAATTGTCGGCCGAGAATGCACGTCAGCTTTTTATCCCGAGGGGATTTGCTCATGGATTCCTTGTTTTGAGCGATACGGCGACATTTGTTTACAAGGTCGACAATGTGTATGCTCCTCAATCCGAGGCATCGCTTATTTTCAACGATGAGCAAGTGGGTATCGAATGGCCGATACCTGAGGAACAGATGCTGCTTTCTCCCAAAGATAGAGCCGGGAAACCGCTTTCCGAAGTCTATTGTTTCGATTGAGGAATAGGTAAAGAGATCCGGTATAAAATAATATGGAGAAAAAAGAAAAGATAAGGTCTAAAAACATCGGACAAGTTTTCACACCGCAATATTTGGTAGAAGAAATGTTGGACTATGCTGGGTACAAAAATACCGCGATCATAGAAAAACATATCATCGACAACAGTTGCGGAGATGGAGCGTTCCTACAAGTCGCCGTAAAAAGATATTGCGAAGAAGCACTCCGTGCCGGAAAAAACAGCCGAGAAATAAAAACACACCTTGAGTGCTACATACACGGTATCGACACCGACAAAGAAGCCTACGAAAACTGTAAGGCCAACTTAGAAAAAGTCGCAAACCGATACAAAATAAAAAACGTAGCATGGGACATACATAACCAAGACGCTTTGGCGGTAAAAACCTACGACGGAAAAATAGATTACGTCGTAGGAAACCCGCCCTACGTCCGTGTCCATAATCTCCAAGAAACCTACGACGAAGTAAAACAATACAGATTCGCCAACGGAGGCATGACCGATTTGTACCTTGCTTTCTTCGAGCTTGGGTTCAATATGCTCAACCCGTCAGGCAAATTATGCTACATAACACCCTCCTCATGGCTCAGCAGCGTAGCCGCCCGTAATATGCGCAATCATGTTATGGAGAAAAGAAACATAATCTCCCTCGTCGATTTAGGGCACTACCAGCCTTTCCCCCACGTAACAGCCTACACGATAATCTCCCTATTCTCCAACGACAAGCAATCAGACCGATTCGATTACTACACTTTCAATAGCGAAACGCGACAAAGAAACCATGTAGCTAACCTATCACTCCAAGACAGCTGTATCGACGGAATCCTTTACCTCTCCGACAAAGAACACCTCGACACATTGCGGAGCATAAAAACAAGTACTCCCCCCAGACTCGTAACCGTCAAAAACGGATTCGCGACACTGGCCGACAACATATTCATCGGAGAAGATGTACCCGAATCAACCATAACCATAAAAGCACTAAAAGCCTCTACGGGAAAAAAGTACAAATGCTTGTTCCCTTACGACGAAAAAGGCAAACCCCTACCACCCGACAAAATCTTCTCTGAAAAACAAGTCGCCGATTACCTGCAAGCACACAAAGACGAACTCCTAAAAGGCCGAAAAGAACACCCTGCATGGTATCAATTCGGACGCACACAAGCCCTGCAAGACGTGTACAAGGATAAACTCTCTATAAACACCTTGTTGAGGACAGAAAAAGACTTGAAAATAGAATACGTCTCCAAAGGAGAAGGCATATACAGCGGGCTATACGCCATAACTCACGACGGCATACCCCTCGAAGACATCAAGCAAATCCTCGAAACACCCCAATTTGCCGACTACATAAAACTCCTAAAAAAATACAAAAGCGGTGGATATTACACCTACAACACCAAAGACGTAGAACAATACATAAATTGGTATATAAGCTACAAATCAGACAATAAATATGCTAACAAATCAACTTTTCTTGGGCAGTATTTTGAATTCGTTTAAATCTTTTATACAGATCGGGACATCTCGTAGTACGGCTAAACTCAAGCCTCTTCATGGTGCGATTGCTGAAGATTTAGCTCAACGTTTAGGCGATGCTTATATCATAAAATCGCAGGGTTATGGCGATGATAGTGAAGCTGTCATAAGAGGTCGTTATATAAATAAAAAGGTTGATATTACTGTTGTTGAAAAGGAGTCAGCCAAACCCGTTGCGGGTGTGGCCGTAAAATTTGTTATGCAAAATTATTCTCAAAATTCAAATAATTATTTTGAGAATATGTTGGGTGAAACGGCAAATATAAGGGCTTCAAAATGCCCTTATTTTCAAATATTTATAATTCTTGAAAAGTTACCTTATTATAAAAATAATGGTGAGTTGTCGAAATGGGAAGAATTTACAGACCATAATATTATCAAGTATTGTACAATGTCGAATGACGACATTGATGTATTTCTGCATACGCCGAATAAGACGTTGATTTATGTGGTACAAGTATTGCCGGAAGTTGATGAGCAACAAATTGATAGTAAAGAAAAGTACTTTGAGTATTATAAGTTGAACGAACCTTTTATGAAGTTAACGATGCATCAATATCCGCAAATTAAAGATGGTGGAGCTGTCATAATTAATGATTATGAGAAATTTATCGATAAAGTGTTTTATACAATAAAGTCCCGTTAACATCTTACGAAGATGTAGTAAAAAAGAAAGGCTGCCAACAAAGCAGCCTTTCTTTTTATATAGTAATTTTATCATTGAAGCGATTTGATTATGTCTTCTGTGATTTGTTTGTCGGTAAGTCGGTTGGCGAGGAGCAGCTCCGAAGCATTGTATCTATCGACAAATTCTTTTTTCAATCCGTAATTGAGTACGCGCATATCGCTGTTGCCGTAGTAGCGGGCTATCTTTTCGCCGAAACCGCCGTCGAGGATTCCGTCTTCGAGAGTAATCACGGCGCGGTGCGTCGTTTTCAATTTGTCGAGTAGGTCGTTGTCGAGACCGGTGATATAGCGAGGATTGATGAGGGTAGGTGTAATGCCGGCCACCATTTGTAGTCGACGAGCTACATTTTCACCCAATGCGAAGAAAGAGCCTAAGGCGATGATGGCTACCGTATCGCCTTGTTGCGTTACTTTATATCGGTCGAGCGTACTGTAATCGGTCTCGACGGGAACACTGCTGCTTATAACACCATTACCCGGAACGCGTATGGCAACGGGGTGTGCTGTTTGTTGCATGGCCCATTGCAGCATGGCGAAATATTCCTCTTTACAAGTCGGGGCTAAGTAGACCATGTTCGGAACATTACTGATGAGGGGAATATCGAATATGCCGAGATGTGTTACGTCGTTCATACCCCATACCGAGGCGGCGAATACGCAGATGACCGCCGGGTTGTTGTTGATACAGAGGTCTTGGGAAAGTTGGTCGTAAGTGCGTTGAATAAATGTGCTGTACACGCCGTATACGGGACGTCCGCCCCCGGCCGCGATACCCGATGCGAGAGCTACGGCGTGTTCTTCGGCGATACCTACATCGACGAATTGTCGTCCGGCTTTCTTCCTGCGTTCGGGTGAAAATCCAAATACGGCAGGTGTTCCCGATGTGATGGCGACGACTTTCGGGTCTTTGTTCATTTGATTGATCAGAAATTCTCCGGTCAGTTCGCCATAGTCTTCTTCATTATCGACAACTTTCGGTGCGCCTGTCATAAGGTCGAACGGCATACTCCAATGAAAGCGTTCCTTGTCTCTTTCTGCCGGTGCAAAACCTTTCCCTTTTTGAGTATGTATATGGACGACGATCGGGTGTGTTGAGTCTTTAACCTGCTTGAATGCCGTGATGAGAGTCGGCAGGTCGTTCCCTTTTTCGACATAGATGTAGTCGAGTCCTAGTGCGCGGAAATAGTTGCAGGCAGCTTGTCCGCCGCTTTCGCGCAGTAATTGCAGGTTTTGGTAGAGGCCGCCGTGATTCTCGGCGATAGACATCTCGTTGTCGTTCACTACGATAATCATGTTTGTTCCTGCTTCGGCTGCGTTGCTCAATCCCTCGAAAGCCTCACCACCGCTCAGAGAACCGTCGCCTATAACGGCAATGACGTTGTTTTGCCCGCCTTCCAAGTCCCGGGCTTTTGCCAGTCCGCAGGCCAGACTTACCGATGTCGAGGTATGACCCACGGTGAGAAAGTCGTGTTCGCTTTCTTTGTGATTGGTATATCGTCGGGATTGAGAAAAGCCTCGGCTCGGCCGGTGAGAATTTTGTGTGCATAACTTTGATGCGATACGTCATACACGATTTTATCATGGGGCGAGTCGAATACATAGTGCAGGGCAATGGTTGCTTCTACCATACCGAGGTTGGGGCCTACGTGCCCGCCGTGTACGCTTAGTTTCGCCAGCAGGGCTTGGCGTATTTCGTCGGCAAGGACACACAGTTGGTCGGTCGTAAGGCGTTTTACGTCTTGGGGAGATTTGATGTTGTTGATGTACATATTCGAGTGTGGTTTGGTGAAACATTTTTATGTTGCAAAAATAAGAATAGAAAGGATTTGCAGAAATATATTTATTACAGATAAAACAACCCGGATTACAGATATTCTCTTTCGAGAGACATAATATCCTTATATAAAATGTCTTGGACGATGCTGATTAATAAGAACGGATTGTTTGAGAAAATGATAGGTGTAATAAATATATACGGTATTGTTATTTTGATGTTTACATGCTCGATTTTACCTGATGAGGTTATCGAAAAGCGTGTTATATGGAAATTCGGAGATGAGGATATTGTTCGGGTAATAGTTAATGACAAAGGTTCTGCGACAATATTAGCGGTGGCTAATGGAACGATCCATGTCACAGTAACCACTACGGACGTAACTTGTCGTCATCTTGTAATATAACCGTATATACCCTTGTTTCAGGTATAAAGTCGAGTCAAAATGCGGTTACTTTGAAACAAGGAGAATCACAGATTCTTTCTTGTATGATTTCGCCAGTAAATGCAAGCAATAAACAAATTGAATGGAAATCTAGTGATGAAAAAATAGCTCGGGTAAGTACGAACAGAGATGGTACGGCTATTGTTGAGGCAATAGCCAACGGTACGACTGTCGTTACCGCGATTACGACCGATGGAACATATTTGTCTGCCAGTTGTACTGTTACGAGACAACATCGGGTGTTCAAGAGTCGGAAATGAATATGATATGCATCTATGGCCGTACCGGTGGTATCGTAGAATGCTGTGTCTAGTACGCCTGTTACAATCTATTCTTCAAGCGGAGTTGTCGTGTATGAGGGTGTTGCGACCGAAGTATACACCGAAATATTCCTCCCTGCTGGACGTCTGTACATTATTAAATACTCCGAGCAGATAGAGAAAGTCGTTTTGTAGATGTAGGGCAAATTATGTGAAAGCGAGGTCCGGAAGATTCCGGGCCTCGCTTTTATGCGTCGGAAAGAAATCGTTTAGATGATCTTTTCGAGTTGCTCTACGTTACGTGCCACCTCTTCGTCGGTTACTTCGTAGTTCCGCAAGTCGTTGGCGATATATTGGTCGTATGCAGCCATATCGATGAGACCGTGTCCTGAAAGGTTGAAAAGGATTACTTTCGATTTACCTTCGCGTTTGGCCTGCTCGGCTTCGCGTATGGCGGTGGCAATAGCGTGCGACGATTCGGGCGCGGGTATGATGCCTTCGGTTTGGGCGAAAATCGTTGCAGCATTGAATGTTTCGAGTTGAGGAATATCCACCGCTTCCATCAGGCCGTCTTTACGGAGCTGGCTTACGATAGAACCTGCGCCGTGGTAACGGAGTCCGCCGGCATGTATGTTCGACGGAGCGAAATTATGCCCGAGCGTGAACATGGGAAGCAGCGGGGTGTAACCGGCCTCGTCTCCGAAGTCGTATTGGAAAACGCCCCGGGTGAGTTTCGGGCAGGAGGCTGGTTCGGCTGCAATGACGCGGATATTTTTGTTTTCTTTCAGCTTGTGGCGGAGGAAGGGGAAAGAGATGCCCGAGAAGTTGGAACCGCCGCCGAAGCAGGCGATGACGACATCGGGATATTCACCCGCCATTTCCATCTGTTTTTCTGCTTCGAGACCGATGACGGTCTGGTGCAGCATGACATGGTTGAGTACGCTGCCGAGGGTATATTTGCAGTTTGGGGTCTGCATGGCCAGTTCTACGGCTTCGGAGATGGCCGTACCCAGACTGCCCTGATAGTTGGGGTGTTCGGTAAGAATTTTACGTCCGGCTTTGGTACTCATACTAGGCGAAGCGATGACTTGTGCGCCGAACGTCTGCATGATCGACCTCCGGTAAGGTTTCTGGTGGTAGCTGACTTTGACCATGTAGACGGCCAGTTCGAGCCCGAAAGCCTTGGCGGCAAACGAGAGGGCCGCCCCCCATTGACCGGCTCCGGTCTCGGTTGTAATATTGGTTACGCCCTCTTTTTTACAGAAGTAGGCTTGTGCGATGGCCGAGTTGAGTTTATGGGATCCTACCGGACTGACGCTCTCATTTTTGAAGTAAATATGGGCTGGAGTATCGAGATATTTTTCCAATCCATAGGCACGCACCAACGGGGTAGGACGCCATATTTTGTACATGTCGCGTACCTGTTCGGGTATTTCGATCCACGCATCGGTCTGATTCATTTCCTGATGCGACAGTTCTTTGGCGAAGAGAGGATAGAAATCTTCCTCTTTCATCGGTTCATGTGTCTGCGGATTCAACGGTGGCAGGGGTTTGGTTTTCATATCGGCGACGATATTGTACCATGCCGTAGGAATATCTTTTTCCTGTAATAAAAACTTTTTTGTACTCATATAGTTGATATTTATTTTTATGATATTTCAAAGCAAAAAAAAGGTTTGTCGCGGCCGGACAAACCTTTTTGATATGATAAGAGGTTGTGTCTTACGACCGATTAGGATTGTAAGCTATGCCAACCTTGCCAATTTTTTGTATGTACAAAACTCATTTATCGGGCTCTATTTCGAGACAAAAATAGAGAAATAAATTGAATGTTCCAACAAATCGTCGTATTTAAATTTTATTTTATGGCTTTTTTTGTTTGACGAGGCTGTTTAGGTAACATTCTATATTGGTATATTCATTACTTAGGGTGTAAAGCGATGCATCGGTCGCATCGTGTGGATCGAGACCGTGTTTCTTTTCCCATTTGTCGGGTATTCCGTCGCCATCGCTGTCTTTCCGAGGTTTTCTCGATTTTAATTCGGGCCACCCGCCTACGTCTTCGGGAGTATTGATGATACCGTTGTTACCGAATGTGCCGATACCTTTTTTTACTTGGCGTATAACCTCTTTGTCGTAGCTGTCTCGGGAATGGCTGCAACCGGCCGATTCCAGTACTCTCCGATAGGCTTCGGTAGGGGTGTCTTCTTCTATCGGTTCATACGGGAAAGGGGTGGATACTATGCAGGTGGGCGTCTCTTCTCCTTGCGAAGGGATTGCGTCGGGAGATATGCCCGAGGTTTTCTTGGCATTTTTTGCGGTCGGGGTATAGATTTTTCCGGGGCGGTCGGCAACAGCGTTGAGATTGTTCTGGGTTACGTCATTATCGCCAGCCATTACGTTACCGGCGACATAATAGCGTCCTGTCCCATCATCGGCCACGTCGAGCAGGCGATGGTGTTGTGATGCCGGTCCCGGTTTGTAATAGTTGTTCACGATGTTTATTTCGGCGTGGTGTCCTCCACCGTAAGCGGTTTTGAATCCCCAGTTGTATACGACGTTATTGCGATAATCGACCCATTTCGTCCCGTCGACCGATGCAAAGCGGGGATTACGGCTTGCGTGGTTGGCCAACAGATTGTGATGGAATGTTGCTTTGTATCCACCCCAAATACCGCCGAAACCGTGACTGCCTTTGGTGTGTATGGAGGTATGTAGGCTGTGTGTAATCAGACACCATTGCACGGTAAGGTTTTCGGTCTTGTAGATAGATAGGCATTCATCGATGCTCCAGCTTACGGATATATGGTCGAGTATGACGTTTTTCTGTCCGTAACGTCCGCCTCCCACGCCGTCGCTATCTCTGTTATGTCGGTCGCCTACACGCACTCTTATATAGCGCACGATGACATTGCTGGCATTTATGGTCAGCGGGTAGTCTTTCAAGCAGATGCCGTCGCCCGGAGCCGATTGCCCGGCGATAGTGATACTGTCATTGTTGATGCGGAGCGGCGATTTCAATTCGATAGTCCCGTCTACGGCGAAGAGCACGGTACGGGCACCTTTTTGTTCGATAGCGTTTCGTAAACTCCCTTCACCGCTGTCGTTCAAGTTTGTAACGATAAGGATTTTTCCGCCGCGTCCTCCTGTCGTGTATTTACCGTACCCTTCGGCTCCCGGAAATGCGACGGTTTGGGATCGGGCGGTAAAAACGATGCATAATGCCGAAATTATGAAAAATATATTTTTCATGGTATAAAAAAGTTAGGTTGCTGTGTGTTTTGGGGAAAGTGGTTAAAGCCAAGAGGGGAAAATAAAAAGTTCCGAAATATGGTTTATGTAAATGTCGACGGTAAATTTCCGTGCTGTATGTTTATCATGTCGGTCCGAGTTGTTGAGTATGACAAAGATAAAAGAAGTTTTCTGCTTGTACAATAAGATCGTGTGTTTTTGTTATAGAGTTATTATTTGTGTTTCTTATATGATTTCGGTGTGGAGAGGTATGGGAGTTTCGGTAACGAATGTTAGTGTTGTACATCGCTGAAAACGGGTTACGATAGAAGTTTTCTCCTCGTTTTTTTCAGTGGGAGAGGAGTACCGAAAATTTTTTTTGCTATCTTTGTACCGATGCTTACGATTACCAGACATATCGAATATTTGTTGACCGAGCACGATTGTGTGTTGATTCCCGGTTTGGGAGGTTTTTTGATGCAAGACCTACCTGCCCGCTTTGTATCCGACGGGAATATGTTTTACCCGCCCTCGCGTTCTATCGTTTTCAATCCGACACTTACTTATAACGATGGTTTGTTGGCGGCCTCGCTTATGCGGGCTCAACAGATAGGTTATGAGCAGGCTTCGCAATTTATCGACCGGGAAATCGATACGTTGCGGGTGCTCTTGAAGAGAGGGGGCGATCGGGTAACATTTGGAAATCTGGGAGTCTTTGTACTCACCGAGGATAATACGTTGTCATTTGAAGCTTCACCCGATTACCTGTTGAATCTCAATCATTTCGGATTGCCGGCTGTAACGTTGTTGCCGGTGAAAGAAATTGCGGGAAGCAGGAGCGAACGATCGGAAAGAAGATCATCTCGTACCGGCTCCGGCGAGCGTGTCATTCACTTCTCCATTCGTCGTCGGGTTCTTAACCGTGCGATGGTTGTCGTTGCTGCTGTCATTGTGTTATTCCTTACATCTGTTCCTCTTGCGAATAGACCGGAAGCCGATCGGGCAGCCCTTACGCTTACGACAATCACCGATGATGTCAATAATAAGGTGGCAGAGGGAGAGTATCTCATTGTCGTATCTACTCTTACCTCTCGGGAAAATGCCCTGTTACAGTTGCAAAAGTTCCATAATAAAGGTGTTGCCGACCCTATATTCCTTTACGAAAACGGCCGCCGGACATACTTGTATACCCGTTCGTTTTCCGATCGTAGAGAAGCCTATGCTTTCTTGAAAGAGCAACAAAACGAGAAAAACGAAATTTTTCCCGGAGCTTGGGTTATGAAAGTAAAAGATACGCCGAAGTAATTATATCGCGGATAAAATAAGAAAAACCCGTTTTAAAACGGGTTTTTCTTATTTTATGGACAGAGTAGGTAACGCATCTGTGAAAGTATGTTTTGTTTCCATTCTTCCAGAAATACTTTATAACGGGCTGTATCATCGGAAAAGACTTTCATCAGCATATTTCGGGTAAGAAAAGGAAATGTCAGTTGGCTGTAAAACGTGCATAAGATAATGATGTGCGGGATGCGTTTTATTTTTCCGGTATCCATTTCTTTATCCAAAATTTCCGATAACTGTTGCAACATGCGTTCTATGCCGAAACGGTGTATCATGAGTATGAGATTATCGGGATTTCTCTGTATTTCGCTTAGTACAAATCTCGGTAAAAAAGGATTTTCCGAAAAAATAATCAGGTATTCGTCGAGAATTTTTTCGAGTCTCTCTATGAAAGGAATATCTCCGGCCAGAATCGTTTGTACTTTCGGCATGAAAGTTTCGAAAATGGGAGCCAATACGGCCCGAAACATACGCTCTTTGGTACGGAAATAGTAATGTAAGGTGGGACGATTGATGCCGACTTTTGCTGCAATATCGCTCATACTGGTCATTTCAAAACCGTTCTCCAAGAAAACGTCTTTGGCGACATCTACTATTCTATCTTCTAAATTTTCGTTGTTTTCCATAGTTATCCATTCAATCCGTGAATAAAAAGTAACATTCTGTTTATTACATTGACGTCGCTCACACCGCTGTCGAAATCGAGAGACAGCAGATTCATTTGCGGATATATTGTCTTTATTTTCTTTTCGACACCTTTCGAGACGATATGGTTGGCAATACAGCCGAAAGGTTGCAGGCTGACTACGTGGTCTACCCCGTGGTGCGCCATAGAGACTATTTCGGCCGGTAACAGCCAGCCTTCGCCGAATTGTGCATAAAGAGGTAATATCTCTTTACCGTAACGAGATGTCTCGAAAATATCGGGAAAGGGCTGGAATAGTGGGAAATGCGAAGCGGCACGATTGTATTTTTCGACCTGTCGGCGTACAAGGGCATAAACCCGATGCAAAACAAAATCAGGGATTTTTTTAGCCTCCAGATAATTATCTTGATTGACTTGTTTGTTGACGAACGATTGCAGGAAAAATTCTGTTAATGTGGGCGGGACGACTTCGATATGCTGATCGACAAGCCATGATGAGATATTCTTTTGGGCGAATGCATGGAATTTCAAGAAAATTTCTCCCACAATTCCTACTTTCGGTACTTGCTTGTCGACATCGGTGATCGATGTAAAACGGTCTGCTGCCTCTCTTGTCAAGGCGAGCAGTTCGCTCGGTTTGTTCTGCCTTATCGCTTGACGGGCCTTGTCGAGATAGTAATCTCGCCAGAATGCAGCTGCTCCCTCTTCTTTTTCCCGTGCAACCGCTGTATAATAGAACTTGGCGATACAATCGCTGAAAAGAACCGCTGCCAATGCAATAGGCAGGATTTTGAGCCAGTTGACCCGGAACCCCGGCTGTGGGTTGTCGAATGCATCTCCCCAAGAAACCGAGACAACAGGAACATCGGCATATCCTGCATCGACCAGAGCTTTCTTGATGAGGGCGATATACCCGGTGGCGCGGCATTGACCACCCGTTTGCGTCATCGCTACGGCGGTCTTGGAGGGTTCGTATCGACCTTCTTTGAAAGCTTTGATGATGTCGCCGACGACCAGTGTCGCCGGATAGCATACCTCGTTGTTGGCATATTGTAATCCGTAATCGGCGGCAATTCTGTCGCTCATCGGCAGCACATCGACGTCGTAGCCCACCAGCCGAAATAGGTCGGGAATCAGTGGCGAGATAAACGGCGTAAAAAACGGTACGATGATTTTACGGCGTACATCGTCCGATGTATAAGGGGGTGTTGTTATGAAGGGCAATACTTCTGGTTTGGGGCCGTGTTTCATTTTCAGACTTTCGATAACTGAACGTACCCGCAAACGTATGGATCCAATATTGTTTACGTCATCGATTTTCAGTAACGTGTGGCTTTTCCCGTGTCGATGCAGCAACTCTTTTACTTCATCGACGAGAAATGCGTCGGGGCCGCACCCGAAAGAGGTGAGTTGTATGAACTGCACGTTGTTGTCTTGCTCGGCAGCCCAACGGGCTGCTGCCAAAATGCGGTTGGGATAGGCCCACTGTGAGATAAATCTCGATTCTTGGGGCATTGTATGTTCGCCTCTGACGATGTCGTCGGTGATTACATCTACTCCCATAGAAGCGATCATGTCGGAAATTTTGTGTTGAATGAGTATATCCGAATGATAAGGACGACCGGCCAATAGTACCGTCAGGCGTTTTCCGGAGATATTTTTCCGGAAAATCGATTGCATATAGTCGGTAACAGACTTTTCGTATTCACGTTGTGCCTGTAATGCCGTAGCGAAAGCCTCCTTGATGTTTTTCTCTGTGATTCCCAGCCCTTTTAAATAAGAGCAACATTGTCGGAAAAGAGCTTTTTCGTCTTTGAAAGTTATGACTGGCGTATCGATAGGAATACTCAGCGGCATCACGCTTTTGGCGATTTCGGAATATCCCGAGACGATAGGGCAGTTGTAGCTGTTTACACGGGTCTTGTCGGAGAGACGTTCGTACACGACATACGGGAAGAAAATGCGGTCGACCTGTTGCTCGCAGAGATTTAAAAGATGGCTGTGTACCACTTTGGCCGGGAAACATATATTATCGGACATTACCCATTTGGCTGCACGTTCATAGGCTTTGTAGTCGGATGGCGACGACAAGATTACATTCATGCCCGCTTTGGTAAAGAGTGTATGCCAGAAAGGGTAATTTTCATACATGTTCAGGCATCGGGGTATTCCTATGGTCGGACCGTTCAGATTCCCTGACAGCCGGTCGAAAAGCAACTTGTTTTTCTCCGGATAAGCGTTCGTCCCTTTCTTTGAAGACTCGCCTTTGTTTGAAAAAACTTTTTCGCATTTATTCCCGGAATAGTAGGTATTTCCGCCGGTGAAATCATACCGATGTATCAGACATTGGTTGGTACACCCGTGGCAAGACATTTGTCGGGTCGTGTATACGGCTCCTTGTATCAAAGTGTCGGGTGTCATGCCCCTGAATGAGGGATTTCGGCTTTGGGCGTACAGGGCGCAACCGTATGCGCCCATCAGCT
>OBKR01001373.1_pt1 | contig 21349 bp, 22 predicted proteins | sample 1518991 | NCBI WGS metagenome assembly OBKR01 (sample SAMEA2452117, study PRJEB22498) | human gut metagenome | biome: human feces; feature: human gut; material: feces | place: Australia | collected 2012
ATATTTTTGAAAAAAGAATTAGTATAAGTGTAATTAATTATTTTTATGTCAAATTTAAAAATTTTTATTATGGAAAGAATAGATTTTATAAAAGAGGCTGTCTTTTTATCCGGATTGTCTATTGAAGAAGTCATACAGGCTTTTGCATCAGATGTTTCAATCGAATTTTTGCAGGAGCTGGTTCAATCTCAAAAAGAGAAATTAGCAACATATCAACAAACAACTGCTCTATCAGAATCAGAAAGACTTGTCGAAAGCCCTCAAGTTTTAGATGATAAAACAGAAAAACAATATGAACTGTTTACTGCAGAGAGCGGAAAAGTTCAAATTGGAATGTTTTATTACAATGAAGACAAGACTTTTTCCAGAGAATTAATTGATGGCAAACAAGTTTCCGGTGTGGTTGGTTATGTTGATGAAAGCAAAAAGCATGGATTAATTATAACCCTACGCCAAAAGAAGTTGTATTGGTCACTCTGTTTTTTGTATGTCAATATGCCAAACAATTTAAGTGGAAAAGAAAATACTCGCTTAATTTTAAAAGCGGCTAAAAAGCAAGGTAAAATAGCAGAAGCGGCTGAGTATTGCGCTAATTATGCTTATGACGGAATCAAAGCTGGAGAAGCCTTTCTCCCTAGCAAAGCTGAATTTGTTAAGATTATGGATAATTTAGAAGATATTAAATCTTCTTTGGAAAAAATTAAAGACACACAAATAAAGAGAGATTATTATTGGACATCTTCCGAGTATAATAGTCATAAGGCTTACCCTATAAATTGCTTTGACAATAGCGATTTAGCCAGATCTTTCGATGGAATCGACGGCAAGGATATACAAAGATATTATGTTCGCCCGATGATAGCGTTTTAGTATAAAAAAAGAACCCCAACTATGAACTGTCCAACTTTCGGGGGACAGTTCACTAATCCTGTGGGTTCTTTTTTTATTTATCAAGATTCTTTTATGGATTAAGCTGTTTTTAGATGTAAGTTATTGATTTTCCTAAAAAAGAGCTTGCTTCCGTCCACCCATAAGCTAAAATATTAACGAAAGGTTAATTTATTTTATGGAGAAATTTGATGCCAGTTTTAACATCTTCAATCATTAACAATGCTGAAATCAAAGATAAGATTTATTATATTTGGGACGATATGGTTAAAGGATTCGCCTTAAAAGTTATCCCTAATGGCCAAAAGAAATATGTTATTAAATACAGGACTTCAATGGGTGGAAGAAATGCCGTTCAGCGCTGGTATATTTTTGGCGATATCCAAAATTTAAGTTGCAAGGAAGCAAGAGAAGAAGCCGCCAAACTTTTTTTAATGATACATGATGGTAAAGACCCACAAGAAGAAAAAGCTTCTTTAAGAAAAGCTGATACATTGGCGGAATTTTGGGAAGTCTTCAAAAGAGATTATGTGGAACTCAAAGAAAACAAAGAAACATATTTGAAGAACAACGAGCAATTATGGCGGCTCTATATAAAACCGGTTTTAGGAAATAGAAAAATCACCGACATTAATAATCTTGATATTGAACATTTGCATAGGTCTTTGGCTCGCGTTAAATATAATGCCAACAGAATGCTGAGCTTACTCAATTTACTTTTTAATCTTATGGAAAAATGGAAATTAAGAACCCCAAACTCAAACCCCTGCACTTGTGTTCAAAGATATAAAGAGGAATTAAGAATAAGATATTTAAGCTCCGAGGAAATGGAGCGTTTTTCAGAAGAATTAAGAAAAGCAGAAAAAAGAACTCCGGAGATGTTATATACGGTTGCCGCCATTAGACTACTTCTTTTAACCGCCGCCAGAAAAAATGAGATTCTCACTTGTAAATGGGAATGGGTGGATTTTGACAATTCTTTAATCAATTTGCCGGATAGTAAAACCGGACAGAAAACAATTTTCTTAAATAGTAAAGCGCTGGAGATTTTGAATCAATTATACGCAAGACCCGAAAGAGAATTAGGTTATGATGAAAACGGAAGAATGACCTTTGAGAAAGTTGAAATGGAAGACGACACGCAGATACAAGAGGAGCCTCAAGAAAACGCTCCTCTTTCTTTTAGCGAAAATGCGCTGGAAGAAGTCCAAGAAAACGAAGATGACGAATGGAAAGGCTTTCCACCGGAAACCATTGTTCCAATTCCGACAGATGAGATTGACGAAGAAATTTGCAACGTAAAATCTGAGAAAGTCAAAAAATCTAAAAAAAATCGAACAAAAAGAAGTCGAAAAAATAAATGAAGACAGCATAATCTGGAGATTGGAAGCAATCTCCGGATTAAGTTATTACCCAGTATATAAAGTTTTTGAAGATTTTTGTAAAATTTGCAGTTGTTCATTACACAATACCTTTAAGGATGCCCCTGTTATGGCTCAAAGCTATTACAGGGATTTGTTTATTTCACGAGAGCAAGAATTTAAGAATATTGCGAATAAATATGATAAAGCTGTTTTCAATGAATATTTTCCAAGCCTTATGGCTATTTTAGCAAGATTATTATTAGAAAGCCCAAAAGATTATCTGGGAACAATATTTGCAAAATTAAATTTAGGACAGCATTACAGAGGACAATTCTTCACTCCGTCGCACATCTGCGAGTTTATGGCAGAAATAACATTTAATGAAAATTTAGAAAAAGCAATTCAAGAAAAAGGATATTGTCGCGTTGCCGAGCCGACCTGCGGATCTGGAGCTATGGTTTTGGGATTGGTTAAATGTCTGCAAAATCGAGGGATTGAAAAGCTGGGCGGCAAATTATATATTGAGGCCACTGATATTGATGAGTTATGTGTCTGCATGACTTATACGCAACTTAGCTTATTAGGCCTAAGTGTTCGCGTTATCCACGGCAATAGCTTATCAGGTGAAATCTTTTCCACTTGGGATTCCCCCAATTTACAAATGGCAAACCTCACGGGGTATTTTGATTAAATGCTATAATCTGAAGAGCTTGTTCACTAGCTTGTCTAGTAGCTTGTCCACTCACTTGTTCACTAACCATTATAGAGCTATCCTGTTCATATCATGAATCAGTAAAAATTCTGTCTTTTTCTATAACTAATTTTGCCGAATAGTGATTGGTATATTCTCGGTAAACAAGTAAATTGACTACAATTTCTCTGAAAATGATAATTTATAAACCTTAGTGTAATTTAATATATTAAGATACACTATAAATACATTAAAAGTCTCTTTTTCTTCAATATGCTATTGCAAAAAAGTTTTAAACATTGTGCTAAAATATATTGACTTTTAATATATTTTAGCTTACATATATAGATAACAGACCCACTAGGCCTCTGATGTTTCATTAGTTTTGGAATATTAAGCACAATTAGTGGGTATATTTTTATTCAGTAGAGAAAAAAATGCTAATAGACCACAACATTCCAACATCATTTTCACAGCAAATTAGTTTATTAAAATCTAGAAATTTAATATTTAATGATGAAAGCAGAGCTTTAAAATACCTTTCATACATAGGTTATCATAGATTGGCCATGTACTGGAATACATTTTATGTGGATAAACATACTAAAGAACAATTTAAGTCTCAAATCAAATTTGAAGATATACTTCAACTATATATTTTTGACAGGAAATTAAGAACTCTTTTTATGGAAGCAGCTGAAAGAATAGAAGTCTGTTTCAAGGTATTATTCTCTAATATTCTCAGCACGACTCAAGATAATGCCTTTTGGTTTCTTAATGGAGAATTATTCTCTTCAAGAAAAGATATCTTTTATATTGATTGCAAAAAGCAAGAGGAAATATATAATCATTCTAAGCTGTTAGATGATATTAATAGTAACATTCTAAAATTCAAAAAAAATATCGATTCTTTACATTCTTTCTCTGATATAGCAACAACTAGAATACCTTCTTGGCAATTAGTAGATGTAATAACTTTTGGAAATTTTTCAAAAATGATATCTTTAGTGAAAGGAGAATATTCCACAAAGTTTTATGAGGTATTTTGTTTACCTAAAGCAATCTTTGATAACTGGTTAGAATGTATTGTATCAGTAAGAAATATTTGTGCTCATTACGGATTATTTTACCGCAGAACTTTTAGTACAACACCTCGTTCTCTTTCCAAAAGCAAAAAACGAGCAAGATTAATTGATTTAGAAGAAGTGAAAAGCACATTCTATGCAGAATTCTTTATCTTTAGTTTTTTTATGAAACAAATATCTCCTTCTACATCGTGGTGTGATAGAGTATTATCTCTTATTAAAGAAAATCTAAATAACCCTCATTTGTCTTTAGAACTTTTAGGATTTAGAGAAAATTGGTATGATAATATCATTTTTGAAGATAAAAAAGATTTCTTTAACAATTCTACTTCCCTGTAACAGGCTGGTGGTAGCTTGTTTTAGCGTGGTAGCTCGGTGGTAGCTCGGCTAAAAAATCGCTAAAATTTTAAGGTTAACATATTGATTTATAAAAATAATATTTTATAAGCGCAGTCGATTTGTAATCAGTGGGTCGGGGGTTCAAGTCCCTCAGTCGGCACCATAAAAAAAGCCTCCCGTCGCGGAGGCTTTTTTTATGGTATTAATCTGGGAACTTGAAGCAAAGCGGGCGTGAACCGATAGAAACACCGTTGTTCCGGTGTTTTCGTTGTGAGCGGTGAGAGTTTGTCGGCAAGCAAATGAGCGTGAGCGAAGTTTACAAACCGAAGTTTCTAAGTTCCTCAGTCGTCACTATAAAAACGTGTATTACGATCGTCAGGACGGAGGACTGTTTTTTGATTTCGGCGATTGAGCCTTTATTAACTTTTTTGCGTTTAAGATGAGGCAGATTAATTGAGCGAAAAGGATTCAGCAATGAAAAAACTGTTGGCTTTGCTGGCCGTGATGTTGGCGGCTTTGGGAATTTGGGGAGCGTACCGGGTTTTGTCTTATGCGGAACCGGATGCGGCTTTTTATGCGGAGAAGGTGAATCGCGCTCTTGAAGAAAATGAGCCGCAGCAGGCCTTTGATTATATTAATCTGGGAATTGAAGCTTATCCTGACCATTTGGATTTGCGTTTCGGTAAAGTTTATATGTGTCAGATGATTGCCGATTATGACTGTATGGGCAATGAGCTGGTTAAGATTCTGGATTATTCGGCCGCTAATGACAATCGTTGGAAATGGCTGAAAGAGGAAGACCGTGACAGGCTTTTTATGCTCGGGGTCGTGCAGAATTATCAGAAAATTCTGTGGGAAGACAATAAGACGGATGTAATGCGCCGGGTGGCGGAGACTGTTCTGCGTTATTATCCCGATCATGTTGAAAGCCTGAATACAATGGCTGTCAGTTATTTGAGCGAAGGGGACTGGCAAAATGCGGAATCGTATTTGCAAACGGCTCGTCAGCTGGCACCGGAAGATAACGTCGTACAGGCTAATCTGAAACGCTGGGCGGAGATGAAGGAAGAAGGAAAAGGCAAAAATTAGTTTTTGCCGTTATCTGCACCGTATGATTGCATTTGTAGTTATTCACAAGTTAAATCGGGCTGAAAAGTCCGGTTAGAGCCGCTTTTTGATAATTATAGATTTAATTTGCAATCTTGTTAAAGCTTTTAGTTTTAATTAAATTTATTTATGCTAATTTAGCATTCAGAGGGGATTAGTTGTCTGAGAGAACTAATTCCCTCACTTTGGGAAAACGACGTTTTTTTCGTTTCTTATCCGTTTTGTGTTTCGTTCCGATTTTTCAGAATAACTGTTTATTTGATTTGATTAATCGGGCAAAGCAGTTTATAACGGTTAAAACAGTGCTTATATTATAGTGGAAAATTTAGCAGGAATTGATAAATAATGTCGTTTAGAGCCAAACGTTTGATAAAAAAGATTATTTCCTGGTCAGGGTTGTTTTTCTTTGCCCTGGCCGCTTACATGCTGTATCGGCAGTTGTCGAAATATCATTTGCAGGATATTCAGGATGCGCTGATGAGCATTCCGCGGCAGAATTTGCTTTATGCCTGTGCGGCGTCTTTTATCGGTTATGTGGCTCTGTCTTCTTATGATTTTCTGGCGCTGAAATACATCGGGCGCAAGCTGGCTGCCTGGAAATGGATATTTGTCGGCTTTATCGGTTTTTCGGTCAGCAATAATGCGGGGCATGCCATTGTTTCCGGCGGTGCTATCCGTTATCGTCTTTATACCCGCTGGCGTTTTCATGGCGAAGATATTGTCAAAATGGTGACTTTTTCCGGTTTTACTTATCTGGTGGCCTGTTTCTTTTTGGTGATTATGGGGTATGTTTTAACGCCGGATCATGCTTTCGGCGAAGGATCGGTTTCTAAAATGACGACAACCGTTACCGCATTGTGTTCGGCTGCCGGGCTGGGCGTTTACTTCTGGGCCTCGCTGTTTTATAAAAAACCGATCGTAATTAAAGACATTGAATTTGACATTCCGAGCTTTAAAATGGCTTTGGCGCAGGTGTTTATCGGCGGCGCAGACATTTTAATGGCTTCTCTGGTATTGTATTTTTCATTGATTCCGTTTGTGAACATTCCGTTTGACGTTTTCATCGGGGTCTTTCTGATTGCCCAGGTTTTGGGGGTATTCAGCCAGGTTCCGGGCGGTTTGGGCGTGTTTGAGGGGTTGTTTATGTTTATTATTCCCGGCGAGCACAATCAGGCGATGCTGTTCGGGGCGTTGATTGCTTACCGGATTATTTATTATCTGTTGCCGTTGGTGTTTTCCGGCATTATTTTGCTTATTTATGAGCTGGGCCTGCGCCATGCCAAAAAGCTCAGGCTGCGCAAGTCAGCGGCAAGCCCTTCCTGACGGAGGGCTTTTTTTGTGAAAACTCACTTGTTTTCTTTAAATTTTGTCAAATATTTTAATTGACGAAGGCAGCCCGTTTTGTTACTATCCGCGGGAAAAGGATAGTTTAAAAATGAAGATTGCCAATTTCAGAGATTATGTCAAAGTGCTGCGTGAGGTCTATTCCCGGGAAAATATGGATGAGCTGGGAAATTATTATCGTGCTCTGATGGCTTCCGGCAGTGCGTTAAAAAAGCAGAAAGCCCTTTTGCAGAAAGAGGTTTATCATTTGAATGCGGCGATTAAACGGCAGGCGGAGAAAATCAGACAAGCCGAAGACAAAAAAGCTGCCGGTTTGGCGATGGCGGAACTTCGCCGCCAAAAACAGGAACAGGTCAAGTGTCTGAAAGAGTTGCAGAACAGCGATCATTTCAATGTTCTGAGTGAAGAAGCCAAAGTTTGTGTGTGCAGCGGATTCCTGTTGCAGAAATATATGGCAAGAGAATTGCTGGAGAATAATCCGCTGCATTTTCCCACAGATGCCAAAGGAAACCTGGTGGTGAACACAGATGAACTGCGGCGGTCGGATATTTTGCAAGAGGCGGGACATATCCGCGATTTTGTGGCGGCTTATTTGGTTCATTACCCGGAGAAAGTGAAAACGCCCGGGCATTTCAAAACCATGCTGAACGGTGTGCGGGACTGGCGGGGGCTGCTGGAATATGCCAATGATTTTTTTGAAAAGCTGAATGACAACGATTTTCTGGAAGAAGGACCGGTGAAGGCCAGCAGGCAAGGAACAGAAGTTATTCAGACCTGGCCGGACAGAAAATTGCAGCTGGTCCGGCTGCATACGCAGAAAGCCCTGGATTATGAAAGCGACAAAATGAACCATTGCGTCGGCAAGGGCGGGTATGACAAAGACGTTTTGAGCGGAAAGACCTTTATTTACTCCCTGCGGGATAATTGTGCGGACGGCGAATGGCTGCCGCATGCCACGATAGAATACCGTGACGGCAAGATTAAGCAGATTAAAGGCTATAAAGACAAAGAGATTGACGCGGCTTATCGTGAGACGGCGCGGGAGGCGGTTATGTTTATTCTCGGCAATGATATGGCCGGTTTGGTCATGTCAGACAAGCTTGCCGATGCGCGAAATCTGGGTTATATCGCCGATGTTTCCGGCAAGCTGTATGACGTGTCTTCTTTGCATGAGGAGATTGAGCTGTCTTCTTTTTCGCTGGATGACAAGCTTTTGCCGCCGGAAAAGTTTCCGTTATTGACGGTTAAATCCCTGTCGGTTTCGCGTCCGTTTAAAAACGAAGATTTTGAAATTTTGCGGAAGTTTAAGAAAATCAGATTTCTGGAAAACGGTTATGATTATGACGGAGATGCCTTGTTTCTGCGGCAGCAGATTTTTTCCGTATTGGGAATCCTTAATTACAGGAAAGCGGAAGACAGGGTCGGTGTCAAGCTGTTGCAGACAATGGGGATTATCAGCGACATTCACGGCAAGCTACATGACGTTTATATGCTGAAGGAAGATATTGAACTTGCTTCGCTTCAACTGGACAGCAAGCTTTTTCCTGAAGACAAGCTGCCTTTTTTGACCGTAAAGACAATGTCGGCAGTCCGCCGTTTGACGGATGCGGATTTTGAAAAATTAATGAAATTCAAAAAAATCGGATTTTTGAAAGCATCGGAAGGTTATGAGGGAGATTACCGTATGCTGCGCCGGCAGGTTTTTGCTCTGACGGGCGGGCAGAGTGCCGAGGATGTCAAAACCAGGGTCGATGCCGGGCTTATGTCGGCAATGGGGTTTGCAATAAAAATAGAGGATCCCTCCCGATATGACAAACGCGGCCGAATCTGTTTTGATTTGTCGGAATCGGGACAAAACAGGCCTGAAGAGAAATGGGTTGACGTGACGGATTTGGACGAGACGGCCCATATCGGACAGGTTTCGTGCGGCGGAGATGTGTGGCGGGATGCAGATATGTCCCATTTGATTTGTCGTGATGTGAACGTGAAAGGAGAGCTTCAGCCGGAGGATGCGGTGCAGCTTTCCCGTTTGTCGGGCGCTTATGACGTTCATTTTGACCATGTGTCGTTTAAACAGATTCAAACACTTGATTTGAGCGGTTTGCAGATGTTTGAAAGACAGTTGGAAAAAACAGACGTTATGACGGCATCTTCTTTCTTTTTGGAAGGTTATACCGTTTCTCATTTTTTGGCGGGGAGTTCGGTGATATTCCACGGGTGTCGCGATTTGTCGCCTGAGGCAATAAGGCTGCCGCGGGGGATTAAGCATGTTATGTTTGACACGGCAGATTGCGGGACGAAAATAAAATTGCCGGATTTCAGCCGCTATGAAAATCTGGAGAGCTTGCAGGTCAATCATTTTGATTTGTCGGAAAACGAGACTGTCCGGCTGCCGAAGGGGCTTAAGTATCTGGCTTTTTACGATTGTTCGTTCGGTTCGGGAAAAAATATGGATTTGAGCCGTTTTGAAAATTTGTCGGTTTTGCGTGTCAAAGGCTGTGATTTGCAAGGGGTTGAGCGTTTTGCCTTTCCGTCCGGTCTGGAGGCGTTTGCAATCGGCGGGGCCCTCTTTGCCCGGGGAGCCGCGCTGGATCTTTCCGGCTGTCATCAGATGAAAATTTTTGACGTTGACGCTTCATTTGAAAATAAAGAGATTGCATTGAGCCGAATAACTTTTCCAGAGGAAATCGAAGAGATTAAACTGTGCGGGCTTAAATTCAGCGAGATAGAAAGTTTTGACTTGCGCGCTTATCCGAATCTGCGGTGTGCAGACGTGGAGAGAAGTGCTTTCCCGAAATTGCGTAAACTGTTGCTGCCGGCCGGCTGTGAGCTGAAAAAGGACAATTGGGAGATTCCGGCGGAAACAGAAGTTGTCCGGGGCGAGGGAGCGAAAGAGTTTCCGCCGCAGGAAGTTAACTTGTCAGAGCATTTTTTGCGGGAATTGAAGTTTAAAGGCGTCAAAATAATTGATGCCGGCCGATAAAATTGAAATTATTTATTGTGTCACTTAAAAATTTTTGTGTATGGATAAACTGGAAAGAAAACTGAAAAGTTTGGCCGAACAGGTTGAACTTTGGGGCTTGAGCAAAGAGGATGTGGTGCGTTTTATCAAGGATTTGATTTCTTTGCATAAAATCTCATTTACCGATATTTATCCGGCTCTGGGTGAAAATTTTTCCCGGCTTAAGAGTCTGCTGACGGAAGCGCAGACACATGCGTCCGCCATTGAGCTTAAGCAGGAAATCCGTCAGGAAACGGTTGAGAAGAAAGGCGAAAGCCTGTCGATGGAAGTTTTGTATGAAGGCGATTTACGCAGCAAGCAGGTCATTGCCGGTCGTATGCCGATCGGCGTTATTATTCCGCAGCTGGGGATTGTTCTTTACTGGCATGAGAGCGAGGCTCCTTTGTCGCGCCGGGCTGCCGGAAATTATGTTTCCAAGCTGCCGAAGGGGTTTGACTGGCATATTCTTCGTCTGAAAGAAGCGGTCGGAATTCGCAATATGACTTCTTCGGTTAACAGTGTGTTACGAGCCATCGGCGGAGACGCCGTCGGTTCACGCAATTACATGCTGGATGATGACGGCCAGTCCGAGGGTATTGTCCGCTATGCGGCGCCTTATCATTAAATGCTTTTCAGATGTTCAAAAAAAGAGCTCCGTAACGGAGCTCTTTTGGTTTTCTAATCGGTATTGAGGAAGGAGTTAATTTGGTATTGAAGGTTTTCGCTGAAACTGACAGGGTCGGAAATCTGATTTTGCAGATATTCGAGTTTACGGAAAGCCGTCATTTGTCCATCTTCTACCCGCTGCAGAACAACTTCCAGCGGCAGGCTGAGATTATAGTTTTGAATAAAGTTGTAGTTTTCGTCGTCTTGGTAGTTGATGATGTAAAAGTCATATTGGTCCGCAAAATATTTGTTATAAATATTTTCAATCAGTTCTATGGTTTGCGGGCATTCATAGCAGGGGTTGTTGTCATAAAAGACAAAGATAATCGGCCGCGGATAGCGCGGATTGTCTTCGGCAAGCTGCTGTTGCAGCGTTTGATTCGGATTGTAGCCGCCTTCATAATACAATTCGGCATGCAACGGCAGGGCGATGGCCACCAAAATCAAAAACGACCAGAATATTTTAAGCATGGTTTTCTCCTCGGATTGACTGTTATCAAAGCGGGGAGCAGGCCTCCTGCAGCCAGTTTCTTTCAGCCGCCGTCAGATAGGGAGACAAAGCTTCTTCAACCTGCCGGTGGTAATTGTTTAACCAGTCGATTTCCCCGTCGTTCAACAGATATTTATTAATCAGGCGTTTATCAATGGGGATGAGGGTTAAATTTTTAAATTTTAAATAACCGGCCGGCAATTCGGGAGCGGCATCGGTAATTTCGGCCAGATTTTCAATGCGGATACCGTAACGGTTTTCTTCATAATAACCGGGTTCGACGGAGGTTATCATTCCGGCGGCCAGCGGGTAAGCTCCGTTTGAGCGGGAAATGCGCTGCGGACCTTCGTGTACGTTGAGAAAACAGCCGACACCATGTCCGGTTCCGTGGTTGTAGTCTTTACCTGCGTTCCACAGGGGAGCACGGGCAAGCACATCCAGTGCGCCGCCGGGCGTATGTGTCGGGAAAACCGCCGAACTCAAGGCAATGTGCGCTTTCAGAACCAGCGTAAAGTTTTCGGCCATTTCCCGGGAAGGAACGCCCAGGGCAACAGTGCGGGTGACGTCGGTGGTGCCGTCCTCATATTGAGCGCCGCTGTCAAGCAGCAACAGAGAATTATCATCAAGGCGACGGTTGCTGTGACTGTCCGGATGATAGTGGACAACGGCGCCGTTCGGGCCGGAAGCGGCAATGGTGGCAAAGCTTTCGGAAAAATAGTTGTCGCCTTTGGCGCGGAAAGCGTGCAGTTTTTCAACAATGTCCAGTTCGGTTTTTCCCTGTCGGTTTGCGTCAAGCCAGCAAAGAAATTTGGTGACGGCGACGCCGTCGCGGAGGTGGGCGCGGCGGATCCCCGCAAGTTCGACCGGGTTTTTGACGGCTTTAAACTGTTGAATTTTATCCGGTGCGGAAATTATGTCCGTTTGATTGGTTTTCAATATTTCGAGCAATGCCGCGGCATTGGCATCGGGGTCAAGCATTATCTTTTTTTTCTTAAACCGGCGCAGGACGGCGGGAATTTCGCTCAAGGCCAGCAGCGGGTAATCCAGCTTGAGATTTCCTGTGTTCAGATTATTTCCGAAAAGCCAGGCCTTTCCGTTTTTTTCAACCAGAGCCATTGCCCGGAGAATCGGGGTTTCGGGCAGAGCGTCGGAGCGAAGGTTAAACAGCCAGGAAACGTCGTCGGCCAGGCTGAAAAACGCGGCGTCAGCTTTTTCCCTGAGCAGGGCGTTGCATAACCGGCCGATTTTTTCAGCGGCGCTTTCGCCGGCAAATTCGAGTTTGTGTTCAAAAACGTTGGCGGCGTCAGCGGACAGCATCGGCGGCAGAAAGTCAGGCACGGCAGAAACGGAGATACAATTGACGGACAGAGCTTCCTTTTCCGTTTGGGTCAGACACCAGGGATTGATGCCCAGGCGGAAACGGGTAAGGTCTCGCGTGTTCTGAGCCAGCCAGCGGTGAAAAGAACAGTCTTTGGTGCAGAAGACTTCTACTTCGCGGGAATCGGTTTCCCGCGGGGCCTGGAGTTCATAACGCCCGTCCACAAAGAGAATCGCCTTGTCGCGGAGAATAAGCAGGCTGCCGTCCGAGCCTGTGAAACCGGTCAGCAGGCGGAGCAGGTTTTCGTCATTGCGGACATCCTGGTTAAGAAACATATTATTGCGGGTAACCAGATAGCCGTCGAGTTTGGCGGGTTTCAGTTTTTTCTGCAAGTCAGCGAGTTTCATGCTTTTTTCTCCAACAGAGCGGCGCGCCAGTTATCGAGTTTGTAAAGTTCAACCAGTTTCAGGCCGAGTTTGGTATGTTCGCCGATAACCCAGTCTTCCTGGTCATCGACAAAGCCGGAAAGAATGCAGAACCCGCCGGGAGCCAATGCCTGATTTAACTGCGGTGCCATTTCGATTAACGGACGGGCGAGAATATTGGCGATGATGATGTCATAGGGGGCGTTGTTTTGTACCAGATCAGAGTTGTATCCGTTGCTGACGGCAACGGTCAGGTATTTTTCCAAATGGTTGTCACGGGCGTTTTGCCGTGTGACGGCAACGGCTTCGGGATCAATGTCTACGGCGGTAATCCGGGCAGCGTCCGGCCAGAGTTTGGCGGCTGCCAGCGCAAGAATGCCGGAGCCGGTACCCATGTCGAGAATGTTTCGATGAGCGGCGCCGAGGCGATTTAAATGGCTGATTGCGCGCAGGCAGGATTTTGTCGTTTGGTGTTCCGAGCCGAAAGCGGTGGCGGCGTATATGCGCAGGGTGACTTTGTCTGACGGCGGAATGTCTTTTTCGTGGATGCCGTAGATAATGAAGTCTTCCACTTCAACCGGCGCGAATTTGATGACGTTTTCTTTCAGCCAGTTTTTGCTTTCAAGAAATTCGGTTTGAAAAGGCGGAAGTTCAATGCCTGCCGCGGCGGCTTTCTCCCGCAGGTCATGTTCGACAAAGCCGGGGCCTTTGTAACCGACATATTGTTCAAGTCCGTCGTCGGTGTAGTTGACGGCAACGACGTCAAAGTATTCATCAAAGAAGAAAGAACGTTCTTCGTCCATGTTTTCGCACGGGGCGAATTTTATCAGCCAGCAGCTTCCGGATCGGGTCATTATTTTTCCTATAACTCATAATCAATTATTTACTAACCGCCGATTATAGTATAATTACTATATTAATTAAAACCCAAAAAAGAGATTATGCGATGAAAAAATTTGCCGCCGGTTTAAGTATTCTTTTGCTGTCATCCTGTCTGCAGGCCGGAGATTATTCGATTTTGCCGCAGAGAAACAGCTTTTTCGAGGCATGGGCTTCATACCCCATAGACTATTATGACACTGATTTGCAGCTGGTGAAGTCGGAGTATATTACCGAACGGGAATTTGAACCCAATAAAATTTTGTCGGCTTATGTCGGTTACAGCGTGGCAGATTTGAAAACTTACCGCAAAGATTTCTTTAAAGCGGAATATGTGCGTCCGGCCATGGACGGCGTGCTGAACAGTGCGTCTATACCGGTTGCCTATACCAAGAAAGAAAAGCTTCAGGTTATCGGCGAAGTGACCATTGACGGGGAAAGATATATGTTGCTGCCGACCAAGCAGGACAAGGCGGTGGTTTTGATTAACGGTGACGGTGTGCCGTATGAAAAAATGGGACAAATCCGCAACGGGCGTCTGGTTTTGATGCTGCCTGACTATATTCCGTATCCGGCGAATTTTTACTTTGAGCCGGTTATCACTTCCAAGACGGAGCAGACCAAGCCGGTCAAAGGCTATGACATTAAATACGGCGGGGTCAAGCTTGACCGTATGCTGTTCACTTATTACGACTACAGCAGTTCCGGCGGCGACAACGGGCGTTTTGAGAATATCAGTTTTCCCAACAAGCCGGGGCTGATTGATATTTACGGCGTGGGAATCAAGGTTTTGCATGCCGGCAATCAAAAGCTTGATTATATTCTGATGCCCGAATAGATTCCGGCGAAAAATTTTGCGCAGGGGGTTGATTTTCGCTATAATTTGCAGTAAAAGCAATCCGAATTAAAGTTTTTTAGGAGAAACGTAAATGTCTGGACACTCCCAGTTTAAAAATATTATGTACCGTAAAGGTGCTCAGGATGCCAAAAAGGCCCGCGTTTTTGCCAAATTGGCCCGCGATATTACCATTGCCGCCAAGAGCGGTTTGCCGGAACCCGATAAAAATCCGCGCCTGCGTTTGGCCATTCAGGCGGCCAGAGCCGAGAGCATGCCGAAAGACAATATTGAGCGCGCTATTGCCAAAGCCAGCCAGACGGCCGGCGGAAACGATTATGTTTCCGTTCGCTATGAAGGTTTCGGTCCGGGTAAAGTAGCGGTTATCGTTGAAGCGATGACCGACAATAAAAACCGTACGGTCGGCAATGTCCGCACCATCTTCGGCAAGCGCGGCGGCATGATGGGCGAATCCGGTTCGGTTACTTTCAACTTTGAGCGTATCGGCTTTATTCAGTATCCGCTGAGTGTTGCCGACAGCGATAAAATTTTTGAAGCCGCATTGGAAGCCGGAGCCAATGATGTTGTTTCCGACGAGGAACATCATGAAATCGAAACCCTGCCGGATGATTTGAATGCGGTTACCGAAACTTTGGAGAAAGAGTTCGGCACGCCGTCAGCTTCCCGTTTGGACTGGAAGGCAACCGTCAAAACCGAGGTTACGGATAAAGAAACCGCTCAGAAGCTGCTGGATTTCATTGACGCATTGGAAGAAGACGACGATGTTCAGCGTGTTTACCACAATGCCGAATTTTCGGATGACGTGATGGCTGCTTTGGAGCAGGAATAAATTTTAACAAGCCGCTTTCGGGCGGCTTTCTTTTTACGGGGAGCAGGTATGCGGATTTTGGGGCTGGACCCGAGTTTGTCTTCGACGGGCTGGGGAATTGTGGAGGTTGAAAACAACCGTTTGCGCTATGTGGCGGACGGTTTTATCAAAACGGATCCGAAACTGCCGATATATGACCGTTTGGCGGTTATTCACCGGGCGCTGAACGAGGTGATTGAAACTTATCATCCGCAAGAGGCTGCAATCGAACAGGTTTTTCTCAACGAAAATCCGACATCGACGATTAAACTGGGCATGGCGCGCGGTGTGGTTATTCTGGCGCCGGCATTGTTTGGAATTCCGGTTTGCGAATATGAACCGACCAAAGTCAAAAAAGCGGTGGTCGGGGTAGGCCGTGCGGAAAAGTCTCAGGTAGAAACCATGGTCAAGATTCTTCTGCCCGGGTGCAAGCCGAAAAACAACGACTCGTCGGATGCTTTGGCAATGGCAATATGCCACAACAGTTATCGGACGGCGCGCTGACGGCAGTTATGTTCCGCCGGAAACATTTTTTTATTTTTTTCTTAAATAGGACTTGTATCTTTTAGACAAAAATGGTATGTTTGAAATAACGTAAAATTATTAATTTTCTACGGATATGGACAAAAAGATATTTGACGCGACGATTGCGCGCAGCAACGAGTGGAAAGAGGTTATTTTCAACATTCTGCAGGAAAGCGATGAAACTGCCGGATGTCTCAGCCTCAGAGAACAGCTTGAGGAAATGTTGGATGTTGATACGGTTTGCCTGAGCGACGTTGACATGTTCAAAAAACTCAAACGGGAATACGGTCTTCATGTTTCAATTCAGATTCCTGAGCTGAAACAGCTGCCGGAGGTTGTCAGACTAACTTTCAAAATGTGCGAGGATATGCTGAAACGGCTTCCGACGGACATGATGCAAGGGGTTGACGAATCGGTTCCGGCCAGACATGAGCCGCTTTTCCGTCAGCGCGGCGAACAGGTGCTTTACCGAATACACCGAACGCTGAATATGACGCTGATAGACGTTCAGGTTCGCACCGATGAAGTTCAGTGTGAGGATCTTCTCTACTGGAGCCAGGACAAGCTGTTTATCATGACATTTGCTCCCGAGCTTGAAGAGGCGGAGGATTATGTCTCAATCTAAGAAAGGAAAAACACCCCGGTTTGACAGCCCGGGTGTTTTTTTGTGCCGGAAATGATGTTGCCTATTGTGAGAAAGTGCTTGTATGAGACTGGCTTTTTGTTTAGGATAAGACGTAATTGAATGAGAGGATGTTTATATGATAGCAAAACTGCGCGGCATTATAGATACAATCGGCGACGATTACTGCATTGTTGATGTCAACGGCGTGGGGTATTTGGTTTTTGCTTCGGCCAAAACGCTTGGAAAGCTGACCCGGGGCAAACAATACTGCCTGCTGACTGAAACGGTTGTGCGCGAGGACAGCATTTCGCTGTTTGGCTTTTATGACGCCTGGGAAAAAGAATGGTTTCTGACGCTGACGAAGGTTCAGGGGGTCGGGGCCAAGGTTTGTCTCAGCATCCTTTCGGTGCTGTCACCGTCCCAACTGGCGCAGGCCGTGGCCGCACAGGATAAAAATTCGTTTACCCGGGCCAGCGGTGTCGGCCCGAAACTGGCGGCGCGTCTGGTTACCGAACTGAAGGACAAGATTGTGACCGTGCCTTGGGAAGCAACGTCAAACGGCGACTTGAGCCAAGAGGGAAAAATGGACGAACAGAAAGCTGCGGAAATAACCGAAAATTATGAAGACAATCTGGTAGCAATGACTGATGACCCGAGCAAAATGGAAGATGCGATTTCTGCTCTGGTTAATCTGGGCTATCAGCGTCTGGAGGCTTATCAGGCGGTTAATAAAGCCAGTGCCGCCAATCCGGAGGCAGACGTGTCCGGTTTAATCCGTCTCGCCCTGAAAGAATTTGCAAATAAGGAATAATATGGAAAACGAGCGACTAGTCAGCCCTGAAAAACTGCATGAAGACGAACAAAGTGCCGGAGCGCCGGTCAGCCTGCGTCCGAACAGCCTGAAAGATTTTGTCGGGCAGCCGTTGGTTTGTGAAAATCTGAAGGTTTTTATCGAAGCGGCAAAAAAACGCGGCGAAGCCTTGGATCATGTGCTGCTGTTCGGTCCTCCGGGGTTGGGCAAAACCACGCTGGCTTCAATTATAGCCAAAGAGCTCGGGGTCGGTTTCCGGGCGACCTCGGCGCCGATGATTTCCAAGTCGGGCGATTTGGCGGCAATTTTGACTAACCTGGAACGCAACGACGTTTTGTTTATTGATGAAATTCATCGCCTGAATCCGGCAATTGAAGAGGTTCTGTATTCGGCAATGGAAGATTTTCAGCTTGATTTGATTATCGGCGAAGGACCGTCGGCCCGCTCGGTGCGAATCGACTTGCAGCCGTTTACGCTGGTGGGAGCCACCACCCGTTCGGGATTGCTGACAACCCCGCTGCGGGAGCGTTTCGGCATTCCGCTGCGGCTGGATTTTTACAGTCCGGAGGAGTTGAAAAAAATCGTTATCCGCGGAGCGCATCTGCTGGGTATGCCGATTTCCGACGACGGGGCAATGGAAGTGGCCAAACGTTCGCGGGGCACGCCGCGCGTGGCCGGGCGCCTGCTGCGTCGGGTGCGCGATTTCGGGGCGATGGCCGATGCGAGCGAGGTTGACAATAAAATTGCCGATAAGGCTTTGCGCCGGCTTGATGTTGACAAATACGGGCTTGATGCGTTTGACCGCCGTTATCTGCAATGTATTGCGGTCAATTACGGCGGCGGGCCGGTCGGTGCGGATACGCTGGCGGCAGCTTTGTCGGAGGAGCGGGATACGATTGAAGAAGTGATTGAGCCGTTTTTGCTGAAACTCGGCTTTTTGCAGCGGACGCCGCGCGGCCGCGTGATTTCCGACAGCGGACGTGAATATCTGGGGTTGCCGCAGGTGCGCAAAACCCGGGCGGCAGATTCGCAGTTTGATTTGCTGAAAATAATTGAAGAGGATATGTGATGACTTATGACGTGCAGCCGGCGGCCGGAAAGTTTTACGGCGCCAAGTTTGTCTATCCGGTTCGGGTTTACTATGAAGATACCGATGCCGGCGGGATAGTCTATTATGCCAATTATCTGCGTTTTGCCGAGCGGGCAAGGACGGAATTTATCCGCGCCTTAGGCTGCAATCAGCAGGATGCGCTGGAGGCGGAAGACAAATGCGGTTTTACGGTACGGAGCTGTACGACGGATTATAAGCTGCCGGCCGTTTTGGACGATGCTCTGGCGGTCACCTGCGAACTGCGCGATGCCAAGGGCGCATCAGCCGTTATGTTTCAGGAAATTTACCGGGGCGATACTCTGCTGGCAACGGTTGAAGTTAAAGTGGCTTATGTTAATTTGGGGCGCAAGCGTCCGGTTCGTATTCCTTCAGAGTTGCTGAACAAGTTGTCATGCTTGTAAATTTTGCGCTTGTGTGTTTTTAATACATTTCGCATAAGGCGTTCTGTGTACGTTCGATTGTTTCCGCTGCGGAAAACGGTCGGGGTTTTGTGCGGAAAAAAGTTCGTTTTTCTGTGAAAACAATGTGATTAATTAATTGAATCTTTAATATTTTATGCTAGTTTGCGCATAAATGTTATGCACAACCTTAATTTATGCTGATGAAAGAGTAAAAAATGGATACGGAAACTTTAACTGATGTTGCTTCAACTGCTGCACAGCAGATGTCTATGTGGGATTTGGTCTGGGCCTCGGATATGGTCACCAAGGTGGTGATGATCGGGTTGATTGCGGCTTCGGTTTGGAGTTGGGCGATTATCATTGAAAAGATCGGCACGCTGCGCCAGGTGAAACAGTTTACCAAGAGTTTTGAAGAAAAATTCTGGTCCGGCGGCTTGTATGAATCTATCGGCAACCGCCCGCGGGACCCGATGTCGGCAATGTTTGTGTCGGCCATGAAAGAGTGGAAACGCACCAATATTCTGAAATCAAAAACCGACCGCGGCATTCGCGGCGTGTCGCTGCAGCAGCGTATTGAAAAGGCGATGATGGTTTCAATGGATAAAGAGCTGGACGAGCTGGATACCCGGATGGGCTTTTTGGCGTCCACCGGTTCGGTTGCGCCGCTGGTCGGCCTGTTCGGAACGGTGTGGGGCATTATCAACAGCTTTAACGCCATTGCCGCTACGCAGAGCAACTCCTTGTCCGCAATGGCTCCGGGTATTGCCGAGGCGCTGTTTACGACGGCTTTCGGGTTGATTGCGGCTATTCCGGCCGTGGTGGCTTATAACAAAATTTCTTCGGATATCGACCGTTTTGCCAAAAAACTGGAGAATTTTATGGCCGAGTTTTCGAGCATTCTGTCGCGCGAAATTGACGATACGGCGATTAAAGCCGACATGGCCGGAGAATAACGATGGGATATATTGTTCAACAGCAGGGCGGCCGCCGCGCATCGCGTTATGCGAGCCGCCGCAATGCCGATATTAATATGACCAACCTGATGGACGTGATGATGGTGCTGCTGGTGGTGTTTATGGTGGCGGCGCCGCTGATGACCTCCGGTATTGCGCTTGATTTGCCGAAAGTCGGCGGAAAGGCGCTTTCGGGAGACGATACGTCGGTCAACATCAGCGTTGACAAAGACGGTTATTATTACATCGGCAAAACAGAGGTTCCGGCGGAAGAAATCGTCGGCAAGCTGCAGGCCATTCGCGGGCAGAATGCCGAACTGACGGTTACGATTTCGGGCGATACCGGCGCCGAATACGGCCGGGTTATCGGTTTGATGGCTCTGCTGAAAGAAGCCGGTTTTGACAAGGTCGGCTTAAAGACCGAACCCCAACCCTACAGCGGTAAGAAGAAAAAATAGCCGATGAAACAGTCTTTATACAAATCGCTGGCTCTGCATTTTGTGGTTTTTCTGCTGATAATGGTGGATATTCCGCTGTTTTGGCACAATAAAACCACGCTTAACCAGGTGCCGATTATTGTCGATTTGAATAACGTTAAAATTTCGGAGATGAATGGGCAAGGAAGACAAAGCGGCCAGCAAAGTCAAACGCAAAATAGAAAACAACTATACCAAAGAAGAGCCGAAAAAGGACGACAAACGCCCGACAGCCAAAGAGCCGGAGGAAGAAACGGCTCCGGAAGAGGCTGCGCCGACCGAGCCGAAGAAAGATTATCTGGTTGCGCCGCAGCCCAAGAAACCGAAAGCGCCGAAGAAAAAGCCGACGCCGCCGGTTCCTGCGGCCAAGCCGAAACCCAAGCCCAAACCTAAACCGGAAGTTAAAAAGGAGCAGAAACAGCCCGAAAAAGGCAAACCTCAGCTGGCGAATCCGCTGAAGAGTCTGCTGGCCTCGGTTGACGCGTTGGAAAAAGAGGTCGGCAACACCAATCAGGAAGCGACCATTAAAGAGGGAACCGAAGTCAACAATATGGGGATTGAAGGCGGTACCGGCGGCTCTTATTTCAGCGAGCTGTCAATTTCTGAAATCGACGCGATTGCCGGACGTCTGCGCGCCTGTTGGAACCTTGATCCCGGGGCGATGGGAATTAAGGACATGATTATTGAAATCCGCGCTTTCCTCAACAAAGACGGCAGCGTGCGCAAAGTGGACATTATCAACACTTCCCGCTATAACAGCGATGCACATTTCCGTTCGGTTGCCGACAGTGCCCGCCGTGCCGTTTATATTTGTGCGCCTTATTCCATTTTTGCCGATAAATATGCCGACAAATATGACAAGTGGAATACGATGCTGTTGCGCTTTAATCCGCTTGACGGACAAATTCGCTGACGGGTGATTGGCAGAAGTTTGAATACGATTTTTCAATTCTGAAAAATCGTATTTTTTTTGCGGTATATTCTGCGTTTTTTATAAGTATGTGCTATGTTTTTTTTACAGTTATTGCCCTATTGGCTCTCTTTAGCATTATTGTCCGGCTTGATTCCTTTAGTGTCATTGCCCGACTTGATCGGGCAATCTGAGTTGGAGATGTTCCGGTCAGCCGCCCCCCGGCGGGAGAGGCAA
>OBKR01001393.1_pt1 | contig 21100 bp, 10 predicted proteins | sample 1518991 | NCBI WGS metagenome assembly OBKR01 (sample SAMEA2452117, study PRJEB22498) | human gut metagenome | biome: human feces; feature: human gut; material: feces | place: Australia | collected 2012
TTCTTCTTAATGGCCTTTACCCAGATTTTGTATCCATCCTCATTCAAATGCAGTCCGTCGCCGGTCAACTCACTGCGTAGTACATTTGTTCCCTTCTCTGTAAATAGTGGAAAAAGATTGATATAGGCAATGCCTTCCTCTTTGGCAAACGCCTCCAGACGGGAGTTGATTTCAGGAACCATATCTGTCTTTCCAGTCAGTTTTTTGTATCGGCCGAAACTTTCATTGAAAGGGAGTAGGCTTTGTAGGTAGAGTTTTGTGTCGGGAGATTCTTTCCGGATGCGTTCCACCGTCATGCGAATCATGTCTACAATACTGTCTGGTGCCAAGTCATGGGAAATGTCATTGACTCCGATAAGCAGGAACAGCTTGGCGGGATGTCCGGGAAGTATCTGATGCAGGCGGTCATAGATACCCATCACTTCATCACCGATGATGCCGCGATTACGTACATTCTTCTTACCAAGACGGGCAGACCAGTCACCGCCACCTTCAGTCAGGCTATTGCCAAGCATGACGATGTCCTTGCTTGTAATGGCAGGCTCATCCATAAACTGTAGGAAACGTTTGTAGTAATGGTCTGTATAAATACGCGGAATGGGGTAGATGGAAGCCGCCACAGCGTTGGCAACCAATGAACGCAGGCGAACTACGCTGTGTCCGTCTTCCGGATGTACGGCGTTGATAAGGAGTATGACGGAAGTGTCATTGTCCGGATCGATAATGATGGAGGTACCCGTGTAGCCGGTATGCCCATAGGTATTAGGACCAAACAAATCTCCATTGTTGGAGGCATAGGCTGTAAAATTATCCCAACCGAGAGTGCGTCCCAGACTGGCGGTAGTGCGTGGCACAGTACGCATGGCTTTTACACCCAGCGGACTCAGGATGCGGCGTCCGTTCCATTCACCTCCGTTTTGCAGGGCTGCGCAGAGTATGGCAATATCATCAGCACAAGAGAATACTCCTGCATTACCGCTGATACCTCCGTTCATGACACGTGCCAGCGGGTCATGAACTTGTCCGCAGAGAACTTGTCCATTAGGTTGCTTTTCAGTGGGGGCAATGTTATTCAATTGAGAATTGCGAATTGAAAATTGAGAATTGGCTACGTTGTTTTCCTTGTGTCCTTGTTTTCTCGTTCCTTTGTCAACTATCGTAATCCAGTTACCATCCTTATCACGTTGGCAAGGCAGATAGTCGGTATGCTCCATGCCGAGTACATCAAATAGGTTTTCACGTGCAAAGTCACGCAGGCTCTGTCCGCTTATAGTCTCGATAATGTGCTGCAAAGTGATGAAGTTGAGGCAACTGTATTGAAAATCAGTCTGCGGCTTGAAGTCGCGTTTACAAGTAGCAATATATTCCATAAGCCCATCAGGATTGGGAGAACCGTACTGCTTTTCTAGCTCGGCTACCGGTGCATAGGGAGGAAGACCGGAAGTGTGTGTCATCAAATCGGCAATGCGGATTACCTTTTTCTCTTTGCCGTCTTCGCTTTCCCAATTCTTGAAATGGGGTATGTAGAGGCTGACGGGGTCCAGCATACGGAGCTTGCCGCGTTCTGCCAGTATCATCGTACATACGGCGGTCGACATGGATTTGCTGCAAGATGCCATATCAAAGATAGTATTGGCAGTCATAGGCTCCACATTGGGATAAATACGCTTGTTGCCGTAAGCTTTCAGATAGGCCATCTTGCCGTTACGTACTACAGCAAGTACGGCACCGGGAATATCCTTGTTGGAGATGGCTGTTTCAATCGCTTCGTCAGCATACATCAACTTGCGTGAGTCCATTCCCACTTGTTCAGGGGCTACGCGTTGCAAGGGTTGCGCGGTGGCAGCTTGCAGACAAAGAGAAAAGAGAAAAAAATATATTGCTTTCATAATAAAGGAATTTAAGAGTGAGTAATAGCTAAATCCGGTACGCATCCACTGCCTTTTTCACCGAACCGTGCATCAACAGCAGCGCCTTGGCTTTGCCATAGTCCAGTCCGAGTTCCTCTACAATCATACGGGTACCACGGTCCACAAGCTTTTTGTTACTGAGCTGCATATTCACCATTTTGTTGCCTTTCACGCGTCCCAACTGTATCATGACGGAAGTAGTAATCATATTCAGTATCATTTTCTGTCCTGTTCCCGATTTCATGCGTGAGCTTCCCGTCACATATTCAGGCCCTACAATCATTTCGATGGCTACATCTGCCTCTGCTGCCATTGGAGAGTCCGGGTTGCTGGTGATACAGCCGGTCAGTATGCCGTGTTCGCGTGCCTCGTGCATGGCACCAATCACGTAGGGGGTGGTACCGGATGCAGCAATACCGATGACCGTATCCTTATCTGTAATATTGCGTTCCGTCAACTCTTCCCAACCGCGGTGAATGTCATCTTCGGCATTCTCTACCGGATTTCTCAATGCAGTGTCACCACCGGCAATCAAGCCGATAACCAGCGTGGGGGGCATACCGAAAGTCGGTGGAATTTCCGAAGCGTCGAGTACGCCCAGACGTCCACTGGTACCCGCACCCATGTAGAAGATGCGTCCGCCTTGTTTCATGCGGGGCACAATCTGGGTTACCAACTTTTCTATTTGAGGGATTGCCCTCTGTACGGCAAGCGCCACTTTCTGGTCTTCGGTATTGATGTCTTCCAGAATTTCACGGACTGATTTCTTTTCCAAGTCATTGTAGAGCGATGGTTGCTCTGAGATTTTTACGAACATAAGGCTATTTACTATTTGACGATTTACTATTTACTATTTACGATTTGTCACTTTCAGTTGTGATATTTGATGAGTCCTTCCATGGGGCTCTTGATGATTGCACCCAGTTGGATACCCATTTCTTTGGCAGCTTCTGCCAGAACTTCCTTGTAATAGAAGGCTACGGAACCGATGAAATGTACTTTTTGATGCTGATAGTCTTCATATTGCATGACATTGCGTTTAAGGAATGCCTTAAAGCTGTTCAGTACCAGAGCGCGTACACAAGGTTCACCCAGATTCTGTGCAAGAAATGGTGACAAGCTTGCCAGGAAACGGTTGGGGAAAGGTTTACGGTAGACACGGTCGATGATATCAGCAGGTGTCAGGTCGAACTGTTTGAGGAATTTCTCTTTCAGCTCGGGTGTCATCTGATTTTTCAAGATATCGCCTACCAACAGTTTGCCCAAGCAGGCTCCGCTGCCTTCGTCTCCCAAGATGAATCCCAGAGGAGATACATTGGTGACAATGCTTTTTCCGTCATAATAACATGAGTTGGAGCCGGTCCCCATGATGCAGGCAATGCCTGAGTCATGTCCGCAGAGGCCACGTGCGGCAGCCAGCATATCGGTATTGACTTCCACTTCATTTTTCACACTGAGGTGTTTGGTTATGGCACGGTGCACCATACTTATCTTGTCGGGAAATCCGCATCCTGCACCATAAAAGTATACGGCATCCAGCTCACTTGTCTTCAGCTGAGGTAATAGCGCTGTTGCTATTTCATTACTGATCTCCTCTTCCGACTGAAAGAAAGGGTTCGTACCTTTCGTGAATATCTGTTGGAGAAGTACTCCATTCTCTACAACACACCAATCGGTTTTTGTAGAGCCACTGTCTGCTATTAGAATCATATAAAATAGTTTTTAAGGATTAAGGATTAGGGATGATGGATTAAGGATTAGGGTGTTGCATATAATAAAGGTGGTATCATTAAACATTAATCCTTCATCCTTCATCCTTATTCTCATATCTTGATATATATTTTTCGTTTGTACAACTGGTAGCCGATACACCAGTTAATGGCGATAAACAGCAAGGCAAAGGCAAGGGAACCGGCGGTTTCACCGAAAACGGGCATGAGGACTATATTGTATAAGAATCCGTGTATGCTGATGCTGCTGTTTCCCCACGGGAAACTGATACTACCGAAAAGTATGCTAAGTACGCCGCCCAATACATACATGAACAGCGGATTCACACCGAATGCCTCGAAAAACATGCTCCACTTCTTATAGCCTTTCACATCAATAATCCAGATAAGCAATGCCAGAAAACTGGATGCCAGTCCGCAAGTGACGAGTACGTAGGTAGGAGACCATATTTTCTTGTTGATGGGGCAGCCGTAGCTTAGCAGGAAACCGGAGAAAGTAAGGATAACACCTACCAGCAACAGTGTGATAAGCTGCGAATTGAGAAATGAGGCACGGTCTTCCGACTTGTTGCCATCCAGCATCAGCCGCCCTACACAGAAGCCCAGCAACACATGTGCAATGGCAGGAATGGTGCTTAACAAACCTTCGGGATCTATGCCGTTATCCTTGTACATGTGTGCAGGGGTCAGGATGGCACGGTCTACCACGGAAAGAATGTTTGTTTCATTATAGGCGAAACCGTTGCCGCACATCAACAGTATGAAGTAGCCTGTCAATAGGCCGGCTATCAGATAAGGTATATGTTTATGCTTCATGGTTAGTGCAATGATGGAGGCTGCTCCGTAGCAAAGGGCCAGCCGTTGCATGACACCCAGAATACGGATACGGTCGAATGTCCAGACGGAAGCCCATAGCTTCTCTCCGAAACTGAGGTCGTCCGGAGCGGAGGCCCAGTAATAGCAGAAACGCGAGAACCAGCCGATAGCCATGCCTATAAGGAAAATGACGATGGTGCGTTTCAGTATCTTCATGCCGGCGGCGTGGCTGAACTCGAAGTTGTATTTCTTCAGGGAAATGTATGTGGAAATTCCCATGATAAACATGAAGAAGGGAAAGACGAGGTCGGTGGGGGTCAGACCATTCCACTCTGCATGCCGCAAGGGGGCATAGATATGTCCCCACGAACCGGGGTTGTTTACCATAATCATACCTGCGATGGTGACACCACGGAGAATGTCGAGTGCAAGGATGCGTTTACTTACTTTTGTACTGTTCATTGTAATATTTGTGTGTTAAGTTAATTATCAATCCTAATTATCAGCTGCCTTTGTACATTCGTCTACCAGATAGGCAATGGATACATAGGGGATACCTGAGTTTGTTGTCAATCCGATTTCACAAGTACGGCTGTTAGAGTAGCCTATATTCACTCCGGACGCTTCTATTTGCGGGCGGAGTTTGCGTAGGGCGTACGAGTTCAGCTCAGGATAGGTGAATCCCCGGTCTCCGGCAAAACCGCAGCAACCTACTTCTTCCGGCACGATGACTTTACTGGAGCAAAGGCGTGCAAGGGCTATAATGGTATCTGCCAGTCCCATTTTCCGCATGGAGCAGGTGATGTGGATTGCTACGGGGCGGTTAATAGGTGTGAAAATCAGCTTCTCACGTAAGAATGTATAGATGAATTCTGCAGGTTCATACAGTTTCATCTTCTTGATACATTCGCGCATGCGGTGCAGACAAGGGCTTTGGTCACAGAGGACGGGGTATTTGCCTTGTTCGCTGGCTTCCCAAAGTGCGGCCTCCAGTTCGGCTGTCTTGCGATCGGCAATGTCCAGCATCCCTTTACTTTCCCAAATGGTGCCACAGCAAAGCTTGTCCATATCTTTCGGGAAGATGATTTCGTAACCGGCTTTTTGCAACAAGGACACCATTTTATTTACCAATGGCTGCTCTACGGGAGACTTCTTTGCCAGACCCATAGTCTGGTTGATGCAGCTGGGGAAGTAGACGACTTTGTAGTTACGAGTTACAGAGCTACGAGCTACAAGTGCTGCGCTATTATGCTGCATAGTGCTTGTAGCTTGTAACTCCGTAGCTTGTAACTGATAACTTTTCGGCATAGCCGGCGTCCATAGAGGTATGCCTAATGCATTGTGCAGCCCCTTGGTAATGCCGCTCATCGCCTTTGTCCCTAATAGTGAATGTCCGAAGTTGGCTAAGGACAATACGGGACGCAGTGCACTCTTGACACCAGCGAAATGATTGGCGACAAAGTCTCCGGCTTTGTATCCCAGACTGCCTTTGGGTAATGCTTCCTGGCGGATTATATGGGTAAGGTCGCCCGTATTGATACCCATCGGGCACGACATGGAGCAGAGGCCGTCTCCGGCACAAGTCTGGTTGCCGGGATAGCGGTATTGTTTTTCGAGCAGTGCAAGGCGTGTCGGGTCCTCACCGCTTTGTTTCAGCCGGGATATTTCGCGCTGCAACACGATACGCTGGCGCGAGGAAAGGGTAAAGCCGCAGGAGAGACAGTTGACTTCGCAGAAACCGCACTCGATGCATTTGTCAGCTACGAGTGACGTAGCTTGTCTCTTGTCACTCATCACTAATAAAGGCAGCGGCTTGAAGTTCTTGATATGGCATTGCGGGTCATCATTGAAAATGACACCGGGGTTTAGCAATCCTTGTGGGTCAAACAGCTCTTTGACGGCTTTCATGGCTTTGTAGGCGTCATCTCCCCATTCATGGCGGACAAAGGGAGCCATATTCCGGCCCGTGCCATGCTCGGCTTTCAGGGAACCGTCATATTTATCTACTACCAAGGTCTTGATGTCATTCATCAAGTCTTCGTAGCGTTTCACTTCCGCTTGGGTACTGAAGGACTGGTTGATGATGAAGTGGTAGTTGCCTTCGAGAGCATGGCCGTAGATGCAGGCGTCATTATATCCGTGGCGGGCTATGAGCTGTTGCAGTTCTGCCGTTGCCTCCGGAAGGTCTTCAATGTGGAAGGCGATGTCTTCGATGAGGCAAGTGGTTCCCGGCTGGCGCGTACCTCCCACAGAGGGGAAGATGCCGGAACGGATGGCCCAGTATTTGGAATATTCCTCCGGACGGTCGGTGAAGCGTACCGGAATATAGGTGGTGAAGGCTTGCAGGCAAGCTTCAATGGCAGATATGTTCTGTTGCAGTTCTTCCGGGGTACGGGCTTTGGTTTCGGTCAGCACTGCTGTCAACCCGGTTTCGTCGCCGGGCTCCACGCCGGGGAGGGCAGAGGAGGCAACTTCGCCTTTGTATTTTAGGAATACGGGGTCGTTGACGGAAGAAAGGCTTTTATAGTCTAGCATTTCAGCCCCTTTTACTGTCCATTCGCCGGTTTCGTCGACCAGCTTCTTCATGGCTACCACAGCGCGGCTCGCTTCTTTGATGGTCTTGAAGTAGAGCATAGCGCTGGCCTTGTAGGGATAATCATATTCAGTCTTCATCGTCACTTCCGAAAGGAACGCCAGTGTACCTTCGGAACCTACCATGAGGTGGGCAATGATTTCGAATGGGTCGTCGAAACGGACGAAGGGCAACAGATTGAGCCCGGTTACATTTTTGATGGAATATTTGTAACGGATGCGTTCGGCCAGTTTTTCGTTGGTACGTATTTCATCGCGCAGTTCGCAGATGCGGCGAATGAAGTCACGGTGACTCACTTCGAAGGAGGCGCGGCTGACGGGATTTCCGGTATCCAGCAGGGTACCGTCCATTAGGATGATACGGGCGGAAACAAGCACCTTGTCGCTATTGGCGTGCGTACCGCAGTTCATGCCGGAAGCATTGTTCATGACAATACCGCCTACCATGGCGCTTTTCACTGAGGCGGGGTCCGGTGCAAACTTACGGCCGTAGGGAGCCAACAGTTCGTTCACACGTTGTCCGATGATGCCCGGTTGGAGGGTTATCTGTTCGTAGTCGGCGGATATGCTGTATTTTTCCCAATTCTTACCGGCTACGATGAGGATGGAGTCACTAATGGCTTGGCCCGACAAACTGGTCCCTGCCGCTCGGAAGGTGACGGGCAGCCCGTGGCGGCTCGCCAGTTTCAACAGTTGTGAAACTTCATCTTCGTCTTTCGAACGGATTACAATCTGGGGAATCAGTCGGTAAAAACCGGCATCCGTACCCCAAGCCAGCCGGCGAAGTTCGTCGGTGTAAATCCTTTCCTGCGGAATGAATTGTTTTGCTTCCTGCAGGAAAGCCATGTAACTATGCTCTTTCATGTTCACTTTTTTTATTGCATCACTTCGCTTCAAAGTGCTCTGTAAACGTGTCTTACGAGGGGGTACATTCAGTCGTATACTGAATATATTTAAGTATACGACTGAATGTGGTTCTGTATACGACTGAAATAGTCTCCGTATCAGGCTCTTTTCCCTTCCTTATTTATCTGTAAATTTATTTATATAAATAATACTTTTTCGACAACTTACGGAAGTCTTCGGCATCTTTATACCAGTAGTCGCGTATGTCCTCCCAACGGTTCCGTTTCGAGAAGCGCTCGCGTATCTGCCGCGAACCGCTTACTTTGTCGAACATGTTGAAACGTCCCTTGTCGGCATGGTCAAACACGGCACGGTCAGGATAGAGGGCGGCGACTTCCTGCATGACCAGGAATTGCAGGTCGCTCAACGGTGCTTTGCCGAAATCCATGATGTGCACTTGCACACCTTGCAGCAACTCGCCTTTGCCTACACTATAGAACGGCTTTAGGTACATCGGTCTGAAGATGACCCCCGGTACGTTCAGACGGTTCAGGTTTCCGGCCAGCTTTTCCGCTTCCATCCATGGTGCGGCAAACATCTGGAACGGAATGGTATACCCCACGCCGATAGACATATATCCTAGTTCGCCCAGAATGCCGCTGACGGGGTAGAAGAATGCAGAATGAGGATGTGGAATGTGTGGAGAGGAGGGAACCCATTGCAGTCCGGTTTGGGTATAATCCATCTTGCGTTTCCAGCCTTTCATCTTCACTATGTGGAGATTACATTGTTCCCCATCCTTCAACATCTTCTCGCCATTGAGCATCAGTGCCAGCTCACCGCAAGTGAGGGCGTAAAGGTACGGAATTTTAAACTGGCTTACAAAAGAAATGCAATCATCTTCAACCAAGTTGCCTTCAATCTTCAATCCGCCTACGGGATTGGGCCGGTCCAGCACAATGAATTCCTTGCCGTTTTCGGCAGCGGCTTCCATGGCCAGTCCCATGGTGCTGATGTAGGTAAAGGAACGGCAACCGATGTCTTGGATATCATACACTAATACATCCACATCTTTCAGCATGTCCGGCGTGGCCTTGCGGGTCTTTCCGTAAAGCGAATAGACGGGCAGTCCGGTAGTCGCGTCTTTGATGTCCGTCACATGGTCGCCTGCGTGCACATCGCCGCGCACGCCGTGTTCGGGGCCGTAGAGTGCCACAAGGTTCACGTTGGGCGCCTCGTGCAGGATGTCAATGGTGGACCTCATCCGGTTGTCCACCCCCGTCGGGTTGGTAATCAATCCTACACGCTTACCTTCCAGGCATCGGAAATTCTGTTCTTTCAGTACCTCGATACCGGTCTTTATTCTGATCTTCTGTGCTTGCATCGCACCTCCGCAAAGGAGGCAGAGCAAGGATATAATAATAGTCCTCTTCATAACCAATCACTAAATATTACTCACAAAACATTAATCATTAACCATTAATCATTTTTTTCCATATTCCGGGTCTATCCTTCTGTCTGCAAAAATGGTGACAACAACCGTGGCGAAACAGCATATCATTACCAACCAGAAGAAGTCCGTATATCCGATAGCCTCCTGGATATATCCCGCAAACATACCTGGTATCATCATGCTTAGTGCCATGAATGCGGTACAGATGGCATAGTGGGATGTTTTGAATTCACCTTCGGAGAAGTACATCATGTAGAGCATGTAGGCCGTGAAACCGAAGCCGTAGCCGAATTGCTCGATGGCGATGGCGGTGGAGATGGCAAACAGATTGTCGGGCTGGGCAATGGCAAGATAGACAAACGTCAGGCATGGCAGAGTCATGCATCCTGCCATCCACCAGATGGATTTTTTCAAGCCAATGCGTGATGCGAACAATCCTCCGAGGATACCGCCCAGGGTGAGGAATATGACTCCGATGGTGCCGTATACGATACCTACTTCTGCTGTCGATAGTTCCAGACCTCCCGATTCTTTGGAGGCAACCAGGAAAGGCATACACATTTTGATGAGGAATGCTTCAGGCAGGCGGTACAGCAACATGAACACGATGGCCAGCAATGCGCCCGGTTTGGTAAAATAGGTGGCGAATGTTCGTCCGAATTCTCTGAATATAGCTCCTGCAGTGGCGGCATCGGCAGCCAGTGTTGACTTATCTGAGGTGGGTTTGGGGACTGCAAAGAGGTGATAGAACGTCACCAGGCTGAACAGAACGGCTGTAACCAGCATCGTGATGGTCCATGACAGCGGAATGTTTTCGGTTCTCAGTTCGATGGCGCCGGCAATGGCTACGAGCACGCCTTGTCCGAAGATAGAGGCGAGCCGGTAAAACGTGCTTCGGATGCCAACGAAGGCTGCCTGGTCACTCTGTTTCAGTGCCAGCATGTAGAAGCCGTCGGCGGCAATGTCGTGTGTGGCAGAGGCAAAAGCCGTGATGATGAACAGCATTAGCGTGATGCTGAACATGCTGATGGGGGTTGTTCCGGCCGCCATAGTCGCCTCGTCCGGCCGTGGAATGGACAGCGTCAGCAGGATGAATGCCACAGACATCAGAATCTGCATGGAAAGGGTCCACCATCTTTTGGTCTTGATGATGTCGACAAACGGGCTCCAGAAGGGTTTGATAGTCCATGGCAGATAGAGCAGGCTTGTGAACAAGGCCATTTCTCCGTTCGGTACGCCCATTTTAGTAAACATCATCACGGAGATGTTGTTTACGATAAAATATGGAATGCCTTGTGCAAAGTACAAGGTGGGTACCCATGCCCATGGCGATATGTTTTTTGTATGGTTCATGATATTGATTTATTGTGTTCTATTCGATTATTCATACAGCTTGTCAATGCTGGCACCTATATAGTAGTGCAGCAGTATTGCATCATACTTATACCCTTGCTCGCCCATCACGGCTGCACCTATTTGGCAAAGTCCCACACCATGCCCCCAACCGGCACCGGTGAGGATGAAGCGTCCGGGAATGCCTTCGGCGGACAACTCCTCTTTGTCTACCACGAAGGCAGAGCTGTAGAGGTGTGAAGTGGAGAGCGTGCGGCGGATTTCCAGTTCCTTGCCGATGGTGAGTGTGCGTTTGGTTCCCACAATCTTCAGTTTCCAGAGGCGTCCGCTGGTTCCGCGGGCTATGGGGATAAGGTCGATGATTTGTCCGTAGTCAATGCCTGAACGTTTCAGAATGAGGGCTGAAAGCTCTTCCTGGGTATATTCCACTTTCCAGCGATAGAAGTCCGTAGTCTCCTGGTCATAGTTATTGAGTACCTGCGAGAGGATTTTCTTGTCGGTGGTGTTGCAGAATGCTTCGGGGGAGGTACGAATCCAGCGGTCCGCTTCGACTTCCTGCGTCAAATCGGGCAGTGTGGCGTGCGTTTTGCTGTCTCGTTGTTGGGCAAGATAGGGGTATTTGATGTCTTCCCAGCAGTATTGGAATTCCTCGAAAGCACCGCCGCAGCATTTGGAGAAACGGGCGTCGCAAATCTTACCATCAGATGTCAGTACCTGGCCGCGGGTAGCGGAGATGGCTTGTTTCACAATATCGGTAGAGGCACGTGTAATGCCCTGGTAGCGTTGACAATGGTCGTCGGCGCATACATCGAAACGTGTGTGGTCTTCTCGGTCGTACCAGCGAATCAGCTCTTCGTCGGTCTGCGTAAAGGCCGAGTAGTTAGCTTGGGCTTCGGTGATTTCCTTATTCTTTTGTATTTGTGCCAGTAGCCAGCTTCGGGAGATGACAGCGTGTGCCTTGAGCAGCTCCAGAGAAGCGGTGGCACTCATCTCGGAGGAGATGACGCTGGTCAGATAATCTTCTACATGGATGACGTTGATGCCGGTGAGCTTTCCATTCTCAACGATGATTTTGAGAGCACCCAGAAAACGCTGGTCTTCCTTGCGCTCCCAATGGAAATTGATGCCGATGGTAACGTCCAATAGTTCGAAGGCATCGGTCTGCTCGTGTTGCGGTTCAAACAGCAGTTCGTCATACCGGCGTCCATTCCAGAGAATCTTGCCTTCGTCGTAGGTCACTACCTGCTTGCCGCTGACTTCCGTTCCGTCCATGCGATACGGATTCAGCAAAACGAATTCTATCTGCGGTTCAAACAGAATGCCTACTTGTACTTTGGGCTCTTTCATAATGGTATTTCTTTAAAATTAGAGTTCTTGGATTTCAGAAGTCATATTTTTTCCCTGATACGCTGCCGTACCTTGTGGAAATCTGTGGCAGAGAGGCATACTTCACTTAATATCTGCGCCACGTCTTCCGCAGTGATTTTCAAGAAATCCTTTTCTACGGGGGTGATAAAGACACCTCCCAAGTCGACGGATGCCGGGCTGCTCAACAGATTGGCTTCTCCTTCGGCAGTATAGCAGGCGGGGCGGTGCTTCTCGCGTGGGAAGACAAAGACTACCCAGCGGTCGCCCTCGTACATGGCAAGCACGTTCATCATCGGTTCGTCTTCTCCGGTTTTCACGTCTAAGGAATGGTAGATGATGTCGAACAAGTCTGCCGCGTCCTTTTGGGAGGCGGATTCAATGACAAGTGTGGCACGGGGAGCGTCGTCAAGATACCACAGTGCTGCTTTCCTATAATCGGCTATTTTCCCGGCAGTCTGTCCGCGCCAGTCCTTTTCAATAGGCATGAACCCTTTGTTTCCTGCCTGGAAATGAGCATGGTCGGGGGCGGAAGCACCACATTTGGGACCGTTGTAGAAGATGGTGTAATCCGTCAGCGCCTCGGCCAGCTCCAGCATGTCGGTGAAGCGGGTGGCTATGCGTTGAGGGGTATGTGCCAGTTCCGGTACTGTCAGGTGGCGGGGGAAGATGGGGAACGGATTCACCAGAATATTGTAGTGTCCTCCGAACGGGATACCTTTCTGTACCGGCGGCAAATTGGCCGGGCACAGAAAGCATTTCCGTTCCAGGATGGACTTGGCATCCACTTTGGCACCGGAGGAAACGATGCGTGCGGGGTTGAACTGTACCTTATAAAGTATCCCGTTTACATTCAGCTCTTTCACCCGCACACCGGAGAGGGCGGCATAGTTGTTGCGTGCCGTCTCCCAGGATGCCAATTGTCCAGTCAGAAGATGGTGTATCGTTTGATTCATATCACTTGTTTTTGTTCATCGCTATGCGTGCCTGAAGTTCCCAGGTACGGATGCGGTCTTTGTAGAGGTTGTGTCCGTTCATTTTCACGATGTCCAGTGAGGCATCGGAGTTGTCGTCCCAGCGGCGGCAGAGGTAGACCACGTCGTACACGCGTCCTATCTGGTACTGGCGGGAGAAGTTCAGTCCCAGTGCATAGTCTTCGCCATAGCTGGTATTGGGTACTTTCACTTCGCGCAGCACCGGGGTATAGAAGGCGCGCGGGGCACCCAGACCGTTGATGCGGAGGGCGTTGTTGCGTCCGTTTGCCGGAGTCCATTCCTTGTGGTCGATGATGCCCGGAGCAATCATGTTCATGTTGAAGTCCGTCATCATATAGGTGCCTACTACCATGGCGCAGTTCTGTTCGTAGAAGGCGCGTACCATGATGGCGAGTGTGTTTTCGTCTTTGTATACGTCGTCGCTGTCCAGCTGCACGGCAAACTTGCCACACTTGGGGTGGTGTACACCTACATTCCAGCAACCGCCGATACCGAGGTCGTTGCGTTCGGGGACGATATGGATGAGGCGTTCGTCGTCCTTGAATTCGTCGATGGCTTCCGTTGTGCCGTCTGTGGAGTGGTTGTCGATGATGATAAGATTATATTTGAAGTCTGTCTTCTGCATCAGTACCGACTTGATGGCATCGCGGATGGTACGGATACGGTTGCGCACCGGAATGATGACGGAGGCCTCATATTCGAAGTTACCGGCAGAGAACTCAATCTTCTTGAACTCCGGTGCCAGATATCCCCCGATTTCTTTCAGATGTTCGGTACATGCCTGCTCCATCTCAATCTGGCGGTCACGGTTTTTGGGGTCTACATAGTCGAAAATCTTTTCGCCGCTCTTGCGGGTATCGTTTTCCACCTCGCTGTATAAGTATTCGTTGATATGTACCAAGTTTGAATGTTGGCTCAATTTCAAGCGCAGGTCGTAAAGTCCGGCGAAGTTGTAGTCAGACTTCATGTGTCCGGCGGCTTCCTTTAGTTTTTCGGTGTTGAAAAGGAGCAGGGAGCCAAAGTTGAAGTCATCCCTCAAGGAACCGAATTGGTAGTCGATTACCGGAGCGTTGCTCTGCTTGCCGTCTGCTATTTGGTAGTGGTCGGCATATACCATACCGGCGCTTGAATCTTCAAGGATGTGTATCATACGTTCCAGTGCAAACATACCCATTTCGAGCGTAGTCTCTTTGGTATAAAGCAATGTGTATTCTCCCTTGGCTGCATTAGCAATAGCTTTGAGAGTTGCACTGCTGTAGGGCATGTCAACAAACAATATTTCGCAGTCCGGGAGCGATTCCAGAGTGGCATCGGTCGTGATTAACCGGATTTCTTCTATAAGTCCTGTCGCCTGTAGGCTATTCACTGTTTTTTCTACTTGTTCTTTTCCTGCGTAGGGAAGAAAGCAACTGATTTTATTCATGATATATCTTTTAATTTTTAATTCTCAATTTTTAATTCTCAGAAGTCCCACTTCTCCACTGGTTGCCGTGAACAGCACTTCGTGGCCGTTCAACGGAACTACGGTACTGATGAGTGAATTTCCTATTTTATGTTTCCACAGTACTTTGCCTGTTTTTCCTTCCAGTGCGAAGATAAGTCCTTCTTTGGTACTGCCAAACATTACCCCCTCTTTTTCCACTTGCATGGAGGGGGCATGCTCATAACCGAAACCTACATTGGTTGCCCACAACTCCCGCGGAGTATCTCCTTGAGCTGCATAGCAAACAATGCTGTCGTTCATCGTTTTGCTATAGATACGTTCACCGTCTTCGGAAAGTCCGATGGTCTCGCGCACCATGGACTGGAAGGTGCGCCACACGGTATTGCCCGTATGGATGTCTATGGCGGTCATGGCGCGTTGCGGGTCGGTAATGAATACTTTGCCGTCGGTGGCTACCGGCCATACGGTGGCTGGAGAGAAGTGCATACGGGTCAGTCCGCCCGTCCATTTCCATAGTTCATGCCCGTTTGCCTTGCTCAGGGCATACAGTGTATTGTCCCATGCGCCGAAGATAACTTTGTCTTCCGTCACCAACGGCTTGGTCTCGATGTAGCCCTTCACGCTGGTGTAGGCCCAGATTACTTTTCCCGTATGGATGTCTATGGCACGGAAAGTGGCGTCGCTGGCACCGATGTATGCTCTGCCGTCTGCGATGGTCACGGCTCCGAGCACCGGTTCGGCGGCTTCTACCGTCCAGAGCAGGCTGCCGTCTTTGGCGTTCAATCCGTAGATGCGACGGTCAGCAGACCCGAATACAACGATACCCTCGCTTACGGCCGGAGTACCGACAATGCGCTTGCCGGATTCAAAGCTCCATAGCTTTTTACCGTTTTTCAGGGCGTAGGCTGTCAGCTGTCCCATATCGTCTCCTACGAACACTTTATCTTTTTCTACGGCGGGAGAGCAGTAAATGCCTGCGCCCGTCTGCACCATCCATTGCTCCTTTACTTGCGGATACTCCTTGTTGACCGAGAAGTCAGGATATTTCTCTGCCTTTCCGTTGCGGTCGTAATACTGTCCGGTCAGCGAGAATGCTGTCCACTGCTTCTTGGGCTCGCCGATACGTTGCGTGTATACCCGGATGGAATCCCCGGTTACTTCATAGATGCCGTAACCCGGTTTCCCTTCTTTGTCGCACAGGTTGCTGCGCATCAGTACGCCCGGAATGCCGTCGTAACGTAAATCCCGGTTGCTGTGGTAGTGTCCGCCGATAAACAAGCGCACGTTGTAGGGGCGGACGGCATCCGTCACCTCATACCAATTGTCCACATCACCTTCCATTAGCGGGTAGTGGGTGACAAGTATCACCGGTTTGTCTTTGCCGTTTTTATCCATTTCTTCCGTCATCCAACGGATATCTTGCGGCACTACATGCCCGTAGGCCATACGCATCAGCGGACCGGAGTTGAAGCCGAGGAAAAGGAATCCCTTATGCTCGAACTCGAAGCGTTCGCCGCCAAAGATTTCTCCGAAAGCGGTACAGCCGGAGTCGCTCCATTTCGTTTCATGGTTGCCTAGGACTACGTGGTAGGGGACCTTCAGCAAGTCAAGGCACGATTTCACTTTTTCCATGGTAGTACGGTCGCCTTCTTCGGTCAGGTCGCCCGTCACCAGGACAAAGTCGATACTGTCGGTGGCATTAATCTGTGCTATGGAACGCAGCAAGTCCTCAGTGGGATTCGGATTGTTCGGGGTCAGATGAATGTCTGTCAGTTGGGCAAAACGGAATGTCCCTTGCTGTGCCTGCATCCCCAGGGGGAGCAGGCAAGCCATCAGGACAATTATTAACAGTCTTCTGTTCATAGATGATGATTGGTTGATATTATTTGTTGTCGTTGAAGAATGTCAGCACAGCATTCATGAGTGCCTCTCTTTCAGAATCAGTACGTATGGATTCAAAAGGGAATCCCAATACAAAAGTCTTGTAGTCGCCTTGGTAGGCCACACCGGCACTCAGGTTGTTTTCAGAATACCGCATCACGGTGTGTGCATCTTTGGTTGCCGGTTCAATGGCGTCCGGTGATTCCACCACATACGAATCGGCATTCAGCTCATTGTGATAGGTATAGTTTCCTGAAAGGGCGGGGAACGGAGAAGCTACGCTTTTCACCTTACCCATTGTAGCCGCTTGTCCCACACGCCACTTATATTTCAGTACTTCCATCGCAAATTTCTTGTCGGCTTCGTCGGCGGTTGCAAGGCGGTTGTCCCATAAATCCGTTCCTACAAAAGCGCCCGAAACAAAGATATTTCCACCTTGCTTACAATAAGCCGCAATAGCCTCCTGCATCGGTTTGCTGAAAGTCTTGAACTCCAACGGTTTTACGCCTCCCCGTCCCATCTTGGTCTGGCACTGTTTCCCAAGTATCAAGTCCACATACCTATACTCTTTCATATCTACCGAAGTATTTTTATCTCCCCTTCCTACGGGGGAGGGGTTGGGGGAGAGGCTTTCGTTGCTACACGATACAAACGAATATCCCGCTTTCAGGATAGCGGCACCATGTATGGCAGGATAATCGAACGTATTTCCTGCGATGACTTGGGTCTCGTAATTTCCATAACTGTCGCCGAAACCGGAGGCGTCGTCGTCCATCCAGGGAATGGAACGGCGGTATTCCTTCATCTTGCCAATGTAGCTGATGTCATGGATATAGGGGACCCCGTGGTCCTGCTCATCCAGAAATCCGGCAAGGAGGGTGTCGGCGGGGGTGGGTGCCGTAAAGTCGGCAGGGGCACTGATACGGTCGAATCCGTTTATCACCAATACGGTACCTTTGGAATTGAACGCCCGTCCGGTGGAAAGAATTTCGGAAGGGAAACTTTCACCGCCCTTGTTGACAGCGGTAACCTTGTAGCTGCATACCATGCCGGCGGGGAGCGTGGTTCGGTAACTGTTGCCGTCCACCAATACTCCGTTGTCGAAATCCCCGTCGCCGATACGGGTATAAACAATGTATTTCTCTGCTACGGCAGTTGGTTCCAACGCATCCGCTACGGGTTGCCAGGTCAGTTCCACTTCGTTCTCGCTGGTCATGCGCAAGGCCATGTGGTCTACCGGTAACGGTTGCACTACATAATCCATGTTGTATTGTGAGCAGAGGAACTGAAGCATACCTTTGTAGATGGCGCGGCTTACGGTGAAACGGAAACGCGGGTCCAGTCCGTAGCGCATGTCTGCAAAGTTTTGATGGGAAAGTAGTTCGAGTAGCATGGTAGGTACGCGGGGTACACGGGCCTCATAGTAGGATTGGTTCCATTTGCCCCGGCGTGTCCATTGGGGTTCGTAGAGGGTACGCACGTCACGCACGATGTTGGACTGAATCAAGTCTGTCAGGTCGTGGCTCAAGTAGCGGGATGCTCCGTTGGCGAATTTCTCATTGTAGGCGTTGGTATAGTAGATGCCGAGTGTCCCGATGATGGAATCGTTCAGTGTAGTTCCTGCATCGGAGTGGAAGGCAAAGGCCATGTTGACAGGGATGTTCAGCCCTTTTTCCGTCGGGTTCACGGCAGAGCCTCCGGAAAGGTAGTTCACCCAGATACCACGGCATTTATAGTCATCCGTATAGTCGTTCTTTCCGTTGCTTTCTGAATATACGCTGTCCGGTATGCCTGCCCATTGCAGCCAGTAGCGGGCGGCTTCGCAGAAGCGGGGATAGTTAGATAGTTGATAATTGATAGTGGACAATGGAGAATAGGTTACACGGTCTTGGATGTTGCCTGTATGGGTGTTTTGCAGGTTGCGGGTGTCGGAGCTTTTTAGGTTTTCGGTGGCACCTTCTTCGGAGATGCAGCGAGCTATGTTTCCCATGCCGCCGCCTATCTTCACGGCGTCGGCAGTGATGATTCTTCCTACTTTGGAGGAAAGGTTGTTCAGAACGACTTTGCATTCATTGTTCCGGCCGGCATTGAAGCCGAAGGTGCCGAGGTAAATCCAGGTGCCGCCTCCCATTTGCTGGTTTACCTTGAACTGCGTGGTGCCGCCTTTGTGATAGACGGTGTAAAGGGCATCGTCCGCGCTGTTTGGCAAGGTTTGGTAAGAGACGTATACGGCGTATTGTCCGGTCGAAGGGATTTCGGGAATCCATTCGGCGGTGCTTGCGTTTCCTTTCTTGATGGTTTCTATGGCGCGGTAGGTGCCTTCCTTGAAAGGATTCTCAAAGTCTATGTATTGGGGGCGCAGGTGGGCGAAGCCTTGTCCTTCTCCCTGACTCCAGAGCTTGTCACCGGAATTTTCTGTATAGACGGAACGGCCGGTCAGGCAACCGTCATTGTCTACGATGACTTCTGCCGTCTGGCAATCGCGTTCGCGGGGAAGCAGCACGTTGGCACCGGCATTTTCCAGCATCGGCACGAGGAAAGGCAATACGTAGCTTTGGGTGTAGAGGTCTTCCACGGTCTGGAAGATACGTGCACGCTGCCATTCCCAACGGTCGAGTTTCGGCTCGTAGTACCAGCCGTGGCTTTGCCATAGGGCGATGTGCCGGTTCTGCAAGCCGTTGGTAGGGGTGTAGGGGGCGGAAATGTCGGTAACTAAAGGCTTGGAAGCGACGGGATTGAATGTCTTCGTCTTTTTGTCTTTTTTACTGCGCAGGGCTTGGGGAACCAGTTCTTCGATGCTGCGCTTGTTGGTACGGATTTGCAGCTTGTATTTGGTAAACTCCGCCGGTAGCAGGGCACTTACGCCCTGGTATATTTCGGCTACATTGTCCTCGCGGAAAGGAATATAGGCACAGTTCATGTTGGCAAACAGTTGCAGCGTATTTCCTTCCACGGCCACTGAGTCGATGCTGATACGTCCTACGGAAACTTCTTTCCGTGCGGTGGTATCCAGGAATTTCCCGATTTCCTGACGGACATCCGTCGGAAGTTCTTGCGCACCTCCCCATTGGGGGAAGAGGGAGGCGGCAAGCAAACTTAGTAAAAACTGACGTCTTACGTTCATAGATGATGTATTAAGTTAATTGTTCTTTTTATCTTTCCTAATCAACAGACAGAGACCGATGAAAGTGAACAGTGCATTGAAAATCAGCAACTCGTAGCTGAATTGATAACCTCCGAACCAGGCTTCGGAATTTTTCTGCAGAATGAAGCAGAGAACCGGGGAGGCGATGGCAACTAACGGGATGTACTTGTCACGCACTTGTTGTTTCATGAAAATGCCGAAAGCAAACAGACCCAGGATAGGACCGTAGGTATAGCTTGCCAGAATATATACAGCGTCGATGACACTGGTGTTGTTGAGAAGATTGAATACGAAAATGGTGATTCCCATGACAACCGCCATGCCGATGTGCACTTTCTTGCGCATCTTCACAACCGTCTCTTCCGACTTGCCTTTCGTTCCCAGAATGTCTACGGTGAAGGAAGTGGTCAGCGCGGTGAGTGCCGAGCCTGCGGCTGAATAGGCAGAAGAAATCAGGCCGATGATGAACAGTATGCCCACAATGGCAGGGAAATAGTTGCCGGTGGCAATCAGCGGGAACAGTTCGTCACTCTTCTCCACCGCAATCTGCTGGTTGGCGGCAAAGATGTAGAGCAGCACGCCCAGCATCAGGAAAAGCAGGATGACGAAGAACTGCGAAATGACACTGGTAATCATGTTCTTCTGTGAGTCCTTGAAGTTCTTGCAGCTCAGGTTGCGCTGCATCATGTCTTGATCCAGCCCGGTCATGGCAATCATGGTGAAGGCACCGGCGAGGAACTGCTTGAAGAAGTACTGCTTGCTGTTCACATCGTCGAAGAAGAAGATGCGGGACATGTCACTGTCGGCAATGGTGCTTACCATACCGGTAAATGACAGATTGAGGTCGGAAGCGATATACCAGATGCAGAGTACGACCGACACCACCAAGCAGAATGTCTTCAGAGAGTCTGTCCAGATAAGAGACTTTACGCCACCCTGGAAAGTGTACAACCAGACCAGTGCCACCGTGATGGCCACGTTCAGCAGGAAAGGCAGTCCGAAAGGTTCGAATACCAGCAGTTGCAGCGTCAGGCATACGAGGAACAGACGGACAGCGGCACCGAGCATTTTGGAGATGAAGAAGAACCAGGCACCCGTGCGGTAGGAAGACATGCCGAAACGGTTCTCCAGATATTCGTAGATGGATACCAGGTTCATTTTGTAGAATAGCGGTACCAGCAGATAGGCTATGATGAGCTGTCCGGCAATGAAGCCCAACACCATTTGCAGATAGCCGAAGCTGCTGGCGGCAACCATGCCGGGTACAGATACATAGGTCACACCTGAAATGGCGGAACCGACCATGGCGAACGCCACGACATACCAGGATGACTTGCGGTTACCTACAAAGAAGCCGGCGTTGTCTGCCTTCCTTCCTGCAATATAGGATACCGTGAACAGTATCGCGAAGTAGGCGGCTATGGTGATGATTACGGATAGTGGAGTCATGAGGTTATTTACGATTTTATGATTTACGATTTTATGATTTACGATTTACGATTGAAATTACTTCTTTTGATGATATGTACGACTTTGATTATCCTATGTACGCTCTGACGTTCTCTTCCAA
>OBKR01001407.1_pt1 | contig 20878 bp, 20 predicted proteins | sample 1518991 | NCBI WGS metagenome assembly OBKR01 (sample SAMEA2452117, study PRJEB22498) | human gut metagenome | biome: human feces; feature: human gut; material: feces | place: Australia | collected 2012
CATTAAATGATGTATAAAAATATAAAGTGATGTCTACTTTTTGTTGACTAGTGCAAAGAGTGGCAGAATGGACTTTGAAGTGGAGGGGAGATGCGCGGAAGTCCAAAAGGAGCAAGAAAGGGCTGTGGATTGGACTTTGAGGCGGAGGGGAGATGTGAGGAAGTCCAAAAGGAGCGAGCAAGAGTGGCAGAATGGACTTTGAAGTGGAGGGGAGGCAGGAGAAAGTCCAAAAGGAGCGAGAAAGAGCTGCGGATTGGACTTTGAGGTAGTGGGGAGATGCGCGAAAGTCCAAAAGGAGCGAGAAATATCGGAGGATTAGACCTTGAGGCAGAGGAGAGGCAGGAGGAAGTCCAAAAGGAGCGAGAAATAGCGGAGGATTGGACCTTGAGGCAGAGGGGAGGCAGGAGAAAGTCCAAAAGGGGTGAGAAATAGCGGAGGATTGGACCTTGAAGCGGAGGGGAGGCACGTGGAAGTCCAAAACGCAAGTCGGTGCACCAGAGCGGAAGACCAGACATAACATTTGTGCAAAAAATTATATAAAATCTTATAAACCTCTTGCCCTAAAGCTAACTTTAAGTCGTATCATACAGGTATCAAATAATTTACATTTTATGAAAGAAGAGGTGTTATTATCATGAAGTTTATGGATAAGGATGATTTTGAAAAGCAGAATGTTTTCGGAACAGGTCAGGAAAATACAGCATATGCTAAGTATTTTATTGGTGATTCTTTCCTGAATCCGCTGACAGATCCTAAGTGCGGGCTTTTTCTTGCAAATGTGACTTTTGAGCCGGGATGCCGTAATAACTGGCATATCCATCATGCAACAAAGGGCGGCGGACAGATGCTTATATGTACAGCTGGAGAGGGCTGGTATCAGGAAGAGGGCAAGGAGCCTGTAAGCCTTGTGCCGGGAACTGTAATCGCAATTCCACCAGAAGTTAAGCACTGGCATGGAGCTAAGAAGGACAGCTGGTTTTCACATATTGCTGCAGAGATTCCGGGCGAGAATACAAGTAATGAATGGTGTGAGCCTGTAACTGATGAAGAATATAACAGATTAGGATAGTGTCTTATATGGCAGGAATGGAGGATTACAATGGCTAAGATTGTACAGACAGCAGGAAAAAATGCGTTGGGAGAGTTTGCACCAGAGTTTGCACATTTTAACGATGATGTGCTTTTCGGGGAGAACTGGAATAACGAAGATATTGATTTAAAGACAAGATGCATAATCACAGTAGTTGCGCTGATGTCATCAGGCGTGACAGATACATCACTTAAGTATCATCTTGAAAATGCTAAGAATAACGGTGTTACAGCAAAGGAGATTGCTGCTGTTATCACTCATGTAGCATTTTATGCGGGATGGCCAAAGGCATGGGCTGTATTCAACATGGCTAAGGAAGTATGGCAAGAAGATTAATTGAAAGGTTTAGGTAAGAATCGATAGAACATAATGAAATTTGGCAACTACTCTAACATAAAACCAGTTGATTGTTTTATGTTAGAGTAGTTTTTATTTTTTTTCTATATTCAGAAGGGGAATATCCTGTAATATCTTTGAATACTCTGTAAAAATGTGTAAGGTTTGAAAAACCTGTCATGGTTGCAACCTCTGTCACATTTTTGTCTGTTTCAATAAAAAAGCGTTCTGCATTCATTATCCTTGTTCTTTTAATATAGTCAGTTATTGTACGATTAGTATTCTTTTTAAATTCACGGCATAAATAATATTCACTGATGTGAAGCATATCAGCAAGATTCTGAAGGGAAATATCATGTTCATAATTATTGTTTATGTAATCTATAATCTGTGTTGTTCGTGATTGTTGTGCCAGGGACTTTTTATTTGGCTTCATTTCTACAACCATAGTAAGAATCAGGTTAGTAAGTGCTGCCATATATTCATATCTGAACTCTGAAGCTTTACTTTGTGCTTCTAAGAAAAGATATATAAGCCTGCGAAAATTTTTGAGATTTTCAGTGGTAGGAGTATAAAAGGAGTCTGAATTGTAAAGAGCGGTGCGTAACTTTTCCGATGTAATTATATCTGGACGGAAATAGAGAACAATACGTGAAAATGTACAATCTTTATCACTATATGAGCGATGCATGGTATATGAAGGGAAAATAATACAATCACCTGACTGCAGTTTGAATATCTTGTCATTCCAGTAATGATATCTTTCTCCGTAATCCAGGAAATACAATTCAAAATAATCATGAAAATGTGATTGAGACATATTGTCATTAACACTTGAGATATATGCTGCAGACATGGAATTGCCTAAAGCCATATTGCATTGTGCTGTATCTTTCATAAAATCCCCCCATGATATATACTAATATACTTAAAAAAATATAATACATTATACTAAACAAAACTAATTTGTGCAAGAAATGTAAAATAATCGTTAGAAATTGTCAAGATATGTATAGAATACAATGCTTATTATGGATAAGATATTGTTATAAAGTTAACAAAAATTTGAGAAAGGAGAACATATGAAGGTTTGTTACAGAGCAGAAAATGTTACAGCAATTGACAACTATTATTCAGTTAAAACGAATGCGGTGGAGATTAGATTATGGTATCTGACAGACGATATAATTCGTATAAGAGCTGGATTCGACGGTGACTGGGATGAGGCATCATATAGTCTTGTTAAGACAGCATGGGAGTCCAGAACAGATGAATTATTAAAGGATTATCGTAAAAAAATTGATGTTGCAGAATCAGAGCTTGAAGATGGTGATGAAAAAGCAGTTATTTCAGGTAGAAAATTAAGAGTGGAGATTGAGAAAAATCCATTCAGAATCTGTGTATATGATATGGATGGAACATTACTCCATGCAGATATTGTTGATCTGGCATATAGAGAAGATTCAAATAAAAGACGTATACATACAAGTCAGATAGAGGCAGATGATTATTTCTATGGTTTCGGCGAAAAAGGAGGAGAAATTAATAAAGCTGAAAAATATATGAATATGGCTCCAGGAGATGCAATGGGATATAACCCAAAGGAAACAGATTCATTGTATAAGCATATTCCTTTTTATATTAAACTTTCAGCATCAACCAAGAAAGCAGTTGGTTATTTCTATCATTCAACTTCAGAATGTGACTTTAATATGGGTAGAGAAAAACGCAACTACTGGCATAGATATTCTTCATTCAGAGCCGATGCAGGGGATATTGATTTATTCCTTATTGCAGGACCAACCATTGAAAATGTAGTTGAAAGATACACAGATCTGACTGGTAAATCAATAATGCTTCCAAAAGCTGCATTAGGATATCTTGGCTCATCAATGTATTATCCAGAGCTGCCAGCAGACTGTGATGATGCAATACTTGGATTTATTGAGACAGTTAAAGAAGAAGGAGTTCCAATTGATGGCTTTCAGCTTTCATCAGGTTATTGTGCAGTTGAGACAGAAGAAGGAATTAAGAGATGCAGCTTTACATGGAATAATAAAAGATTTAAAGATCCAAAAGACTGGTTTACTAAAATGAAAGAACATGGAGTTGTTGTTTCACCTAATGTAAAGCCTGGGATGCTTCTTGTACATCCGTATCTTGAAGATATGAAGGAAAAGGATATGTTTGTATATGACAGCGTGGAAGATGTGCCAGGAAAAGGAACATGGTGGGGTGGAACAGGAGTGTTTGTTGACTTCACTAAAGAAGCAACCAGAAAGCATTGGAAAGAATACCTTACAGAAGGATTGCTGCAGTATGGATGCGAATCAGTTTGGAATGATAACTGTGAATATGACTCAATGGTTGACAAGGATGCCAGGGTTTATTATGAAGGCAAGGGAAGTACAATAGGTAAAATTAAACCTGTAATGAGTAATATAATGTGCCAGCTATCGAATGAAGCTATTAATGAATATAATCCGGAGGTAAGACCATTTTCAGTGTGCCGTTCAGGACATGCAGGTATTCAGAGATATGCCCAGGTATGGACAGGAGATAATTTAACATGCTGGGATGCACTTAAATATAATATAGCGACAATGCTTGGGGAAGGATTGAGTGGTGTTGCTAATATCGGTAGTGATGTAGGTGGTTTTTATGGAGAATCACCAGAGCCTGAGTTGTTTGTCAGATGGGTACAGAATGGTGTGTTTATGCCAAGATTCTCAATTCATTCAGTTAATACTGATAATACGGTTACAGAACCATGGATGTATACAAATATGAAACAATACATCATTGATGCTATCAGATTAAGATACAGATTATCACCTTATCTGTATTCGCTTGAATACAGGGCAGCTACAAAAGGTCTTCCAATTATGGAACCTATGTTTATGGCATTTCAGAATGATACAGCCACATATAATGAAGGAATTGATTTTATGTGGGGTGATTCAATTCTTGTTGCAAATGTTGTTGAAAAGGGAGAAAAGATAAGAAAGGTATATCTTCCTGAATCTGAGAATAAGAATGTAAGATTTTATGATTTTAAGACCAGACAGGAATACAAAATGGGGCAGACAGTTGAGGTACCGGTTGAGATTGACACAATTCCAATGTTTATAAAGAGTGGTGCAATTATTCCAATGGCCGGTAATGAAATTAACAACCTTATGAATGACAAGATTGATTCATTACATGTGATTATGGCTCCAGATACAGACTCATCATTTACAATGTATGATGATGACGGAAAAACTAATGATTACAAGCAGGGAAAATACCTGAAGACTCTTATAGAAGTAAAGGCAGGTGCGAAGACAGATATAACATTTACATATGAAGGTGATTACTGTAATACAATCGATAATATGGAACTTGACGTAATTCATAGAGAGAAAGCACCATATTATGTGTTGTTAGATGGAAATGAAATGCCACATTATCTTAACAGAGGTAAATATGAGCAGGCTGATTATGGATGGTATTACAGCCAGAGCCTTAAATCAGTGCAGGTAAAATATCCTAATCCAAAGAAGAATCACAAAGTAACTATTTCATTTGAAGTGTTTGATATGATAGGTATGTAACGTAATTGAGTTACAAAAGGAGGTATACAATGGGTAAAAAAATGAGAGCATTAATGATTGCATGTGTTCTTGTAATTGTCAACATCCTTCCTTTAACAGGATGTGGCAATAATAGTATGACATCAAGCAAGAACGCAACAGCCGATAATCCAATGATTCTTACATTAGCACATGGATTGTCAGAAAGTCATACAGTACATATTGCAATGACTAAATTTGCAGATGAGGTAAAGGAAAAGACTAATGGAAGAATAATTATAAAAATCTTTCCTAATGGTCAGCTTGGTTCAGAAACAGAAAACCTTGAGCAGCTTCAGGCGGGAGTTATAGCCATGACAAAGGTATCTGCTCCGGGACTTGCAACATATAATGATGCATTTAATACATTTGGACTTCCATATATCTTTAATGATACTCAGGATTTTTATGATGTTATGGATTCGCAGGAGATGAAAGATTTCTTTTTATCAACAGGAGAAGATGGTTTTGTAACACTTACATATTTTACATCAGGAGCCAGATCTTTCTATACTAAAGATAAGGCAATTAGAACTCCGCAGGATTTAGTTGGAACAAAGATAAGAGTACAGGATATGAAATCACAGACAGATATGCTTTCTGCACTTGGTGGAACACCAGTTGCAATGTCATATGGTGATGTATATACAGCATTATCTACAGGCATTATTGATGGAACAGAAAATAATGAAACAGCCCTTACTACAGGAAAACATGGTGAAGTATGTAAGGTTTACTCAGTAGACCAGCATGCAATGATACCTGATGTTATGGTTATGAGTTCTAAGATATGGAATAACATAGAGCCTGAGGATCAGAAGATTATTCTTGAATGTGCATATGATGCAACTGATGCGCACAAGGTTATGTGGGATCAGGCTATTGATGAAGCAGTGGAAGAGGCTAAAGGAATGGGCGTAGAATTTGTTTACGATGTAGATAAGGAAGCGTTCAGAGAGGCTACTGCTGATATGGTTACATCATATAGAAATAAGTATCCTGGAGTAGATTCTTTACTTAGTACAATAGAGAAAGTAAGAAAGGGGAACTGATTATGGAGAATGTTATGGCAAATATAAGAAAGGTTATGAGTAAGATACTATCAGTTGCCAGTGCTGTATTGCTTTCGTTTATGACTGTGCTGGTATTATGGCAGGTATTCACACGTTATGTATTAGACAATCCGGCGGCATTCACAGAGGAACTTGTTAAGTATTCACTTATGTGGACAGCGTTTATAGGTGCAGCCCTGGCATTCTTTACAAGAGATCATATGGCTTTGACTTTGGTAAAAGATAAGGTTAAGGGAGTTCCACAGAAAGTATTAAGTGTATTTATTGATGGACTTATATTAGCACTTGCAATACTTGTATTTGTGATTGGTGGTTTTATGCTTGCAGTTTCAGCAAAGCAGGAATTTTCAGCATTACTTGGAGTTCCACGTTCGCTTGTATACGCAATTGCACCAATATCAGGAATATTTATAGCAATAGCTCAGATTATTAATCTTTACGAAGATATTACAGGCAAAATAATAAAGAAAGAGGAATAGGAAGGAGGAGAAATCTATGAGTATAGCTTTAACGACAGTATTATTGTTTGTTGTTTTTGGAATATTATTATTTGCAGGTGTTCCTATTTCAGTAAGTATTATAGTTTCATCAATTGTAACAGCTTTGTCCTCACTGTCATGGGATCAGGTAACATTTATAACTATGCAGAAGATGAATTCAGGCGTTGAAAGTTTTTCTTTGTTAGCGGTACCTTTGTTTATTCTTGCTGGTAATATTATGAACAATGGTGGAATTGCTAAAAGACTTGTAAATTTTGCACAGCTTTTTGTAGGCAGGATTCCTGGTAATCTTGCGCAGGCTAACATCCTTGGAAATATGCTGTTTGGTGCATTATCTGGTTCATCAGTAGCAGCAGCATCAGCTATTGGTGGTTGTATCAGTCCTATTGAAAAGGAACAGGATTATGATCCGGCATTTTCAGCGGCAGCTAATATAGTTTCAGCACCTACAGGACTTCTGATTCCACCTACATCAGCATTTATTGTTTATTCGACAGTTGCTGGTGGTGTATCAATATCAACATTATTTATGGCTGGATATGTTCCTGGTATACTTATGGGACTTGTATGTATGGTAATTGCTTTTGTAATGGCTAAAAAGCTTGGAATTAAAGCAACAGGCAGAGACAAGTCAGTATCAATAGCTAAAACAGTATGGAGTGCAATTCCATCATTATTACTTATTATTATAGTAATCGGTGGTATTGTATCAGGTATATTTACAGCTACAGAAGGTGCAGGAGTTGCGGTATTATATTGCCTTGTACTTTCAATAATATATAAGAGCATTACATTTAAGAGCTTCCTGAAAATATTGGAAAATTCAGCTAAAACATCAGGAATAATTTTATTCCTTATAGCAGCATCATCTGCAATGTCATTTGTTATGGCATATTCAGGTGTACCAGCAGCAATAAGTAATGCATTACTTGGTATTTCGACTAATAAAGTGGTTATATTCATACTTATGAACCTTATTTTGATGGTAATTGGTATGTTTATGGATATAACACCTGCAATATTAATATTTACACCAATTTTCCTTCCTATAGCAAGAAGCTTTGGAATGACAGATATACAGTTTGGTGTAATGCTTATATTTAATATGTGCCTCGGAAATGTAACACCTCCGGTTGGTTCAGTATTGTTTGTAGGATGTGGAATCGGAAAGGTGTCTATTGAGAAAGTAACTCCAAAGCTGATACCTTACTTTATAGCATTGATAGTGCTTCTTATGTTAGTAACATTTATTCCAGCATTGTCATTAGCAGTACCGCAGCTTATGGGATTGTTATAAGATAAAATCAAGAAAAGGAGCTGATACAATGAAAAGTTCATTTAGATGGTATGGAGACAGTGATCCGGTAACATTGGAATATATCAGACAGATACCAGGAATGCGTTCTATCGTTTCTGCAGTATATGATGTTAAGCCAGGCGAAGTGTGGCCAGAAGAAAGCATTAAACATATTGCTGATGAGTGTAGTGCTAATGGTCTTGTATTTGATGTTGTTGAATCAATACCTGTAACAGAAGATATTAAGCTGGGAACAAAAGAAAGAGACAGACACATTGACAATTACTGTGAGTCAATAAGAAGATGTGCTAAATATGGTGTGAAATGTGTAACTTATAATTTTATGCCGGTATTTGACTGGACAAGAACACAGCTTGATAAGGCAGCAGAAGATGGTTCAACAAGTCTTGTAATGTACTGGGAACAGTTAAAAGGGCTTGATCCACTTAAGGAAGATATTCATCTTCCAGGATGGGATTCAAGTTATACACAGGACGAGGTAAGGGAATTAATAAAACAATATTCAGAACTTGGTGAAGAAGGATTATGGGAAAATATAGAATATTTTCTGAAAAAAGTAATTCCAGTAGCTGAAAGCTGTGGAATAGTAATGGCACTTCATCCGGATGATCCACCATATCCAATATTCGGACTTCCAAGAGTTATTACTTGTGAAGAAAATATAGACAGATATCTTTCAATTGTGGATAGCCCATCGAATACATTGTGTTTCTGTACAGGTTCACTTGGCTGTTCACCTAAAAATGATATTCCGGCAATGGTCAGAAAATATTCTGAAATGAACAGAATAGGATTTATGCATCTTAGAAATGTCAGGATTTTGCCAGATACATCATTTGAAGAATCAGGACATCTGTCAAGAGAAGGAAGTCTGGACATGAATGCTATTGTTAAGGCACTTGTGGAAACTGGATTTACAGGATATTTCAGACCTGATCATGGACGTATGATATGGGGCGAAACAGGCAAGCCTGGATATGGACTTTTTGACAGGGCTCTGGGAAGTGCATATATTAACGGACTCATAGAAGCAAATGGTGGAAAAATTGAGTATTAATAATATCAGGAGGATATATTGTATGTTTGATTTACCTTTAAATGTTGATTATACAGGAAAAACAGTAGTCGTAACTGGAGCAGGTGGAGTATTATGCTCAGATATGGCAAGAGCTTTTGCAAAGGCAGGCGCAAAAGTAGCTGCATTAGATCTTAATGAAGAGGCAGTTAAAAGTCTGGCAGATGAAATCAAAACAGAAGGATTTCAGTGTGAAGGATTTAAGGCAAATGTGCTGGATGCAGATATGCTGGAAGATGTACACCAGCAAATAATCAAAGTATATGGAAAATGCGATATTCTTGTTAATGGGGCTGGTGGTAATAATCCTAGAGCAACTACAGATAATGAGTATCAGGACGAGGCTAAGGAAGGAATGAAAACATTCTTTGAACTTGATTCATCAGGAGTGGATTTTGTTTTCAAACTTAATTTTCAAGGAACACTGATTCCAACACAGGTCTTTGCAAAGGATATGGTTGCAAACAAATCAGGCTGCATTCTTAACATATCATCAATGAATGCATATATTCCATTAACAAAGATTCCAGCTTATTCAGGTGCAAAGGCTGCAATAAGCAACTTTACACAGTGGTTGGCAACATATTTTGCTAATTCAGGAATCAGATGCAATGCAATAGCTCCAGGTTTCTTAGTATCTAATCAGAACAGGTCTTTATTGTTTAATGAAGACGGAACTCCAACAGCGAGATCTAAAAAGATACTTAATGGAACACCTATGGGTCGATTCGTTGACAGCAATGAATTGTTAGGTGGAGTATTATTCCTTTGTGATGATAAGGCTGCAAGTGCAATAACTGGTGTAGTACTTCCAATAGATGCTGGATTTGCAGCTTATTCAGGCGTATAGATATTATATTAATTAACTTACAAGAACACTGCATATAGCCCCGGTGACATATTTAGAGTCACCGGGGCATTTAAATTGTGCGCCTGGTGGCGCATGTTTCTAAAGGGTTAAAATCCCGAATCCGCCAGGTAGTGGGAAGGATATAGCCGAAGGCAAGGGTGTTCATCGTGAGATGGAATCTGAAGGAAGCTGGATGTGGGAACAGACTAACCACGGGCAAGTCTCTGGTCTGACGAACAGAAATCTCATAGAAGGTTATGTATGAGGGTAGGGCTGATGAGCGGACTGAAACTAAACAGATTGACGAAAGGTATTCAAACAGAGACAGGTGATGGGAAATAGGTGTTAGATTAATATGACATCTATTTAAATTATTAATAATAAACTGTCTTAAATTCTTATTTGCAAGGTTAGATAAAATACCATCAGGAATAACAACTAATGCTGTTCCACCTTCTTTTAATGATTTAATTATCCATTCCATAAACAATGATTTTAATCCTAAACCATTGCATTTATAATAACCAGTACTATTTGCAATAGCTTTTATATCTTCGGAACCATTTACAACATATTTGTATTGATATCATTATAGGTATTATCCAAATTGTTAATATTCATTGACATATAAAAGCCTCCCTGCAAATAAATTCAAAATCTGTTTAGAATGTGCGCATAATCATAAAAAATAGGGTTATAATACTTGCGTATAATCAAAAAATAAATTACAATGTGCGTATAATCATAAAAATTAGAACTAACATATATGCGCATAATCTGGAGGAACGATGATATTAAAAAGAAAAATATATAAAAAACTACTGGAATGGAAAAATGAATGTCAGGGGAAAAAAGCTTTACTGATAGAAGGCGCCAGACGTATTGGAAAGTCTACCATCTGCGAAGAATTTGGAAAAAACGAATACGAAAGTTATCTTCTGATTGACTTTGCTAAAAAAGATAAGGAAGTCGAAATGTATTTTGAGCGATATCTGAATGATCTGGATACATTTTTTATGCTGTTACAGACACATTTTGGAACAAAACTGACAGAGAGAAACTCTCTTATTATTTTTGATGAGGTACAGATGTTTCCACAGGCAAGAGCTGCGATAAAATATTTGGTTGCAGATGGAAGATATGATTATATCGAAACTGGCTCATTGATATCTATCAGAGAAAATGTAAAGAATATTGTCATACCGTCAGAAGAAAGAAATATCAATATGTATCCATTGGATTTCGAAGAATTCGCAATAGCATTAGAAGAAGATTTGCTGGTTGAATATATAAAAAAATGCTTTGAAAAAAGGGAACCTTTGGAAAGAAGTATGCATAATCAGGCAATGCTTTTGTTTCATCAGTATATGCTTGTTGGTGGGATGCCTATGCCTGTAGTGGCATTTATTGAAAGTAAAAAAGATTTTACAGAAGCGGATAAAGAAAAAAGGGACATTCTTAAATTGTATCGGGAAGATATTATGAAGATAGATATGAGATATAGAAGCAAAGTTCTTGCAATCTATGACCAGATTCCGGGATTTCTTTCACAGCATGAAAAAAGAGTTGTATTCAAAAGGCTACAAGATGGTAGTTATGCAGACCAGTATGAAGAAACTTTTTTCTGGCTGTCGGATTCTATGATATCCAATGAGTGCTTTTTGTGTAATGATCCGAATGTTGGCTTATCATTGAATGCGACAAGAAGCTATGTAAAGTGTTATATGGGTGATACCGGACTTTTGGTAAGCCATGCATTTGATGAGAATGAATTACTTGAAGATGAAGTATATAAACAGATATTGGCAGGCAAATTACAGATTAATGAAGGAATGCTTTATGAAAATGCAATAGCTCAGATGCTGGTGGCAAATGGACATAAGTTATATTTTTATACACACTATAATGAAAATAAGCACCGAAATGATATGGAAATTGATTTTATCATTTCAAATAATAGCAGATTAAAATATAAGATGTTTCCGATTGAAGTAAAGTCTGGAAAGCAATATAAAACAACCTCATTAAATAATTTCAGAGAAAAATACAAGGAGCGCATAGGGGAAAGTTATATTATTCATCCAAGAAATTTAATTGTAAAAGATGGAATTATATGCATTCCCCCATATATGACGATGAATATATAAAAATCTGACATACACACTTGACAATATGCTTCTGAGCGCGGTGTCGGTGAAGGAGTGCGTACCTGTGGTGTTCTAAGAGAGCAGCTTTTAAAATAATTGTTATAATGATATTATAAAGAAATGCCAAAAACAAAGGAGAGATGTATGTACCATAAGAAATTAGAATCAGATATCAGATGTCCATTGGAATACGGCCTGGAAGTATTTGGAGGCAAATGGAAATCAAGAGTTATATGTGTTCTGGCGGATAAGAAGACATTAAGATATAGTGAGTTAAGGGCAGAACTGGTGAATATTACAGATGCAGTTCTTTCAACAACATTAAAAGCACTGATTGCGGATGATATTGTATCAAGAAAATCATATGACGAGATTCCGCCAAGAGTTGAATATTCACTTACGGAAAAGGGCTTGTCTGTAATGCCGATATTGCAAAGTATATGCGACTGGTCATGCGCATTTTACAAGAAAGAAACTGACAAAGAAACGAGCCAGTGCATGAAGTGCGACCATAAGTAATGGATGAAGGGAAGGTTATTGTGTGAAAAAAATAACCTTCCTTTTCAAATTAACATATATTGTGTAAAATGTTACATAGAACTACCTAAGCGGTATACTGGCGAGCAGTAATACGACATACGCAATATACAGAAATGGAGCGGGAATTGAGCAGATTAACGATTATTACTAAGGATAAGGCTCAGGTTACAATGGAGTCTTTATATCAGGATTTAGAGAGAAGAATAGTAGCAAGTCCACCGGGACTGTGTACTATCGACCTTACGAGGTCATTTATAAAAATGTGTCTTGCACAGTCATGTGGCAAATGTGTCCCATGCCGTGTGGGACTTAGACAGCTTGCGAGACTTTTTGATGATGTGCTTGATGGTAACGCAACAGAGGAAACTCTTGATGTTATCAGGCTTACAGCAGAGGGAATCTATTATTCCGCTGACTGTGCAATCGGATATGAGGCAGCAAAGCTTGTACTAAAATGTATTGATGGCTGCGAGGATGATTTCAGGTCACATATTGAGAGAGGATTTTGTTCATGTAACAGTAACCAGCCGGTTGCATGTGTGAAGTCATGTCCGGCAGGAGTAGATATACCGGGATACATAGCACTTGTGCATGAAGGCAGATATGCAGACGCGGTTCGTCTTATAAGAAGAGACAATCCAATGCCTACAACATGCGCATACATTTGTGAGCATCCATGTGAAAACAGATGTAAGAGAACACTTATTGACGCGCCAGTCAACATCAGGGGACTTAAGAAAATGGCAGTTGATAATGCCGGTGATGTTCCGGTTCCAGCATGTAATGAGCCAACAGGTAAGAAGGTTGCAATAATCGGAGGTGGTCCGGGAGGACTCAGTGCCGCATATTATCTGGCTCTTATGGGACATAAGGTTACTATATTTGAGCAGAGAAAGCAGCTTGGTGGAATGTTAAGATATGGAATTCCTAACTACAGACTTCCAAGAAAAAAGCTTGATGCGGAGATTAACTCTATACTGTCTACAGGAATAGAAGTTAAGAAAAATATAAGCGTAGGAACAGACATTACGCTTGAGGATATTAACAAAGATTATAATGCAGTATACATTTCTATCGGAGCACATGCAGACAAGAAGATTGGAATTGATGGTGAGGATGCTAAAACAGGCGTAACATCAGCAGTAGAAATGCTTCGTGCAATTGGTGATGATGAAATGCCTGACTATACAGGCAAGCGAGTGGTTGTTATTGGCGGTGGAAATGTTGCAATGGATGTTGCACGTTCTTCTGTAAGATTAGGTGCGGATAAAGTAAGCATTGTATATAGAAGAAGAAAAGCCGACATGACGGCACTTCCGGAAGAGGTTGAAGGTGCAGAGGCAGAGGGCTGTGATGTTCTTGAGCTCATGTCACCGGTTAGAATAGAGAAAGATGAAAATGACGCAGCAGTTGGTTTATGGGTTCAGCCACAGATGATAAGCAGGATAAAAGGCGGCAGACCATCACCTAAGACTGCAGCTAAGGACGAGGTTCTTATTCCTTGCGACCTTATTGTAGTTGCCATCGGACAGGGTATCGAGACAAGATATTTTGAGGAGCATGGCGTTACAGTCAAGAGAGGAACAATTGAGGCGCTTGATACAAGTGAGATTAAAGAACGTAAAGGAATATTTGCAGGAGGAGACTGCGTAACAGGACCTGCAACAGTAATCAGAGCTATAGCAGCCGGAAAGGTTGCGGCAGCCAACATTGATGAATATCTTGGCTACCATCACGAGATAACTTCAGATGTAGAGATACCTTATGCCGGATATGAGGACAAGGTACCTTGCGGACGAGTTGAGGTTGCACTGCGTGATGCCGCAGACAGAAAGAAAGACTTTGAACCTATTGAATATGGATTTTCATGCGAGGAAGCATGTCAGGAATCTGGACGCTGCTTAAGATGTGATCATTTTGGATTTGGTTCATTCAGAGGAGGCAGAGAGAAACAATGGTAAATTTAACAATTAACGGAAAAGCTGTATCAGTAAAAGAAGGAACTACCATTCTTGAAGCTGCCAAAACAATAGGAGAGACAATACCTACACTCTGCTATCTCAAAGAAGTCAACGCAATTGGTGCATGTCGTGTATGTGTTGTTGAAGTAGAAGGTACTGACAGATGTGTTACAGCATGTAATAACTTCGTAGAAGAAGGCATGGTTGTCTACACTAATTCAAGAAAAGTGCGTACAACCAGAAAGACTAATGTCAAGCTCATACTTTCACAGCATGATTACAAATGTGGTACATGTATAAGAAGTGGTAACTGTGCATTACAGTCAATTGCAAATGAACTTAATATATCAGAGATGCCATATGATTCAATCTTAGAAAAAGATAATTGGGATAAAACATTTCCACTTATCAGAGATGCCCAGAAATGTATCAAATGTATGCGTTGTGTGCAAGTGTGTGATAATATTCAGGGAATGCACATATGGGATGTTGTAAATACAGGTTCGCGTACAACTGTAAATGTGCGTGCAAACAAGAACATTGCGGAGACTGCATGTACACTTTGTGGTCAGTGTGTAAGCAATTGCCCTGTAGGTGCACTTACAGAAAGAGATGATGTCGGAATTGTGCTTGATGCAATTGAAAATGAGGATATCATTACAGTAGTACAGATTGCACCAGCAGTAAGAACAGCATGGGGCGAAGATTTTGGTATGTCTAAGGAATATGCGACAGCACAAAGACTTGTTGCAGGACTTAGAAGAATAGGATTTGATTATATATTTGACACAACATTTGCAGCAGACATGACAATTATGGAGGAGGGAAGCGAGTTCCTTGAAAGGCTTCCAGAAATCAAGGAGTCAGGACTTCCAATGTTCACATCATGCTGTCCAGGATGGGTGAAATTCGTAAAGAGCGAGTTCCCTGAGATGGCAGGCAGACTTTCAACAGCAAAGTCACCACAGCAGATGTTTGGTGCAATAACAAAGTCGTATTATGCAGAAAAGCTTGGGGTTGCCCCAGAGAAGATATTCTGTGTGTCAATCATGCCTTGTCTTGCAAAAAAGGACGAGTGTACATGGGACGGAGGCAAAGATGTTGACGCAGTTCTTACAACAAGAGAAGTTGAAAGAATGTTCAAAGCATTTTTCATAAAGCCGGAAGAACTTGATGAGGACGAGTTCGACAATCCTTTAGGTGAAGGAACAGGTGCTGGCGTTATATTCGGTGCAACAGGCGGTGTTATGGAGGCGGCACTCAGAAGTGCTTACTATCTTGTGACAGGAAATAATCCTGATGCGGATGCGTTCCAGTCAGTGAGAGGTCTTGAGGGCTGGAAGGAAGCTTCATTTGACCTTAATGGGACAACTGTAAATGTAGCTGTTGCCAGCGGACTTGGCAACACAAGACGTTTGGTGAATGCTATTAAGAAGGGCGAGGTTCACTATGATTTCGTTGAAATCATGTCCTGTCCGGGCGGCTGTATCAACGGTGGCGGACAGCCTTACAAGGAAGACGCTGTGATGGTTGAGGAGCGCCGTCATGTGCTGTACGGGCTTGATAAGCGCGATAATCTTAGATTCTCACATGAGAATCCATCGGTTAAGCAGTGCTATGAGGAGTATTTTGAGAAACCGTTGTCACATAGGGCTCATGAGATATTGCATGTGAAATAGAATCATTTTTCGATAAGGTATGTGTAGACCGGTCTGCGGCTGGGGCAGAGCAGGGTGTACACCTTCGGACTGTCTTCGCTTAGCAGTAGTAAATGCCGCCATCTGCAGAGTTTTTTACAGGGTGCGAAAGCAAACGCGCTTCGCTTGAACGAGCTTTCACACCCTGAACTTTTTCAGATGGCGGCATTAACTTCTGCACAGCTTGCCAGACTCAGGCGTACACCCTGCACTGTCCCAGCCGCAGTGGCTATATATGCTGGATTGGAAATATGATTTTATTCACGGTGCGTGTTCGGGGCAGGTGTGGCAGACGGACGCACCTGGTCGTTGCACTTCAGGTGCTGGGCTGGCTGTGATGTGTTTATTTGATTTAGGAGGCTTTTTATGAAGTTAAATGAATTGTCACCTAGTGAGGTGTTTTCTTATTTTGAAAAAATATGCTCTATTCCGCATGGTTCTGGGAATACCGGGATGATTGCGGATTATTGTCTGGAGTTTGCTAAGTTGCATGGGCTTAAGGCAAGGAAGGATACGTCTGATAATGTTGTTATATTTAAGGCTGGTTCTTCTGGATATGAGGACTGTGAGCCTGTGATTTTGCAGGGACATCTTGATATGGTGTGTGAGAAAGAGCCGGATTGCGATATTGACATGAGTGTACAGAGCATTAAGGCCTGCACCGATGGTAAGATGGTATGGGCTGACGGCACAACTCTTGGCGCTGATGATGGAATTGCTGTTGCATTTATACTGGCAGTGCTTGCTTCGGATACGATTGCGCATCCTCCTATACAGGCAGTGCTTACGAGTGATGAGGAGATTGGAATGCTTGGCGCAAGAGACTTCGACACTTCTGAACTTACAGCAAAGAGGCTTATCAATATTGATTCTGAAAATGAGGGAATATTGTATGTAAGCTGTGCTGGTGGTGTAAGAGCTGAGTGTGACATTCCGGTTGTGTATGAGGATGCTGCGGACTGGGTGGCAGATGGTGCAATTGATGTGCAGAATGGTTCGGTATGCTTCGAAGTTAAGATAAGCGGGCTTGCCGGAGGTCATTCCGGCGTTGAGATTCACAAACAGCACACTAATGCTATAAGATTGCTTGCTTCATTACTTTCACATGCCAGCGGGGCAGCAGATTTCCGTCTTGTGTCGCTTTCAGGTGGCGGCAAGGAAAATGCAATTCCAAAAGAAGCAAAGGCAGTTGTAAGTGTCAGAAGCTGCGATGCCACAACATTTGAACAAAGCATCAAAGAGAGTGAGGCTGTGTGGATGCAGGAAATCAGCGCGACAGAGCCATATGCTAAGATTGAGCTTGAAAAGACAGACATTGCAGCAGACAAGGTTCTTGATTCCAAGAGCACTGCAAATGTAATATATGCCCTCTGGTTAAGTCCTGATGGTGTGTACAGAATGAGTCAGGAAATCAACGGCATGGTGCAGACTTCACTTAATCTGGGCACAGCGTATCTTGAAGATGACAAGCTTGTGTACAAATATCTTATAAGAAGCAATACAGCGGCTGGAAAGAAATTATTGCTTGAGAGAGTCACTACATTTGTAAAATATTTGTCAGGAAAAGTAGTCACAATGTCGGACTATCCTGCGTGGGAATACAAGAGTGATTCGCAGTTAAGAAAGATATGTGTTGATAGCTTTACAAATGTGTATGGCCACGAACCGGAAGTGACCTCAATCCACGCCGGACTCGAATGTGGCATACTTGCCGGGAAAATGCCGGGAGTAGATATGATATCATTTGGACCGACACTTGAAAGTGTGCATACGCCTGATGAGTGTATGGACGCGGGTTCAGTGGAGCGGACTTGGGAATATCTGCTGGAGATACTTAAAAGTTTATAACTAAATTTGCGGGAGTAAGTGTGTGACGACAGATTGCACCACATTTACTTCCGCAATTTTAGTTATATACTACAGAAAAATGGGTAGAATATGCTATATATTAACCATAAGGAGAGTTAATACATGATAAAAGATGGATTTTTATACCTTGCGGCACTTATATTTGCAGCCGCAGTATTAGTAAATCTACCTAAGATTTTTAAAGGGAAAAAGGCACAGGTGTTCTTTAATTTTGCACCGCCGATTGTACTTATATACCTGGGGCTTATGCTGCTTTGCACAATGAAAGTGTGGGACCTTAGTGCAACAAGCGCTGTGTACAAATCAGTCAAGAACCCGATATTATATGCGATGCTTTTCATAATGCTGCTTCGCTGTGATTTGAAGAAAATCATCAAGCTTGGACCTAAAATGCTTATCGGTTTCTTCGCAGCAACTTTGTCAATCGGACTTGGATTCTTTGTTTCATATGCAATATTCCACCAGCTCTTAGGCGCAGGTTCATGGAAAGCACTCGGCGCACTGTGCGGAAGCTGGATGGGCGGCGGCGGCAATATGCTCGCAATCCAGGCAGCACTTGATGTTGACGAAGTAACAATGGCTTACGCCCTTGTTATGGATTCAATCTGCGCGACACTTTATGTAATGTTCCTTCTGTGGGCAATCGGAAATCACGAGAAGTTCAACAAATGGACAAAGGCAGACACAAGCATAATCGACGGCGTTGGAGCTGCACTCGAAGAGGAAGCAAAAGCCAACACAAAGCCTCTCGTATGGCAGAACATCATTCTTCTGCTCGGTTCAGGACTCTTAGTATCGGCAGTTTCAATGGAACTTGGCAGCATGATTAATGCACATTTATCATTCTTTGACAGCACAACATGGACAGTCCTTATCGTATCAGTGCTTGGTATTGTATTCGCCCTGACACCATTTGGCAAGATTAAGGGAACTGAGGAGATTTCAAATGTAATGCTTTATATAGTCATTGCCTTAATCGCTTCAAGAGCAGACCTTGGAGCAGTCGGAAATGCACCAATATGGCTTCTCGCAGGATTCGTAATCCTCCTTATCCATGTGGCAATAATGATTGCACTTGCGAAAATATTGAAACTCGACATCTTCACATGTTGCGTTGCTTCCCTCGCCAACATCGGTGGAACAGCAACAGCACCGGTCCTCGCCGGCGCATACTCAAATGCCCTCGTACCAGTTGGTATCATGATGGCGCTGCTCGGCTATGTCATCGGAACCGGCGGCGGTCTGGTTGTGGCCAATCTGATGAGTATATTTGGGTAGATTTTAATGGAATAATTGATGGAGTGGATAGCACTTCGGCAGTGGATGGGTACTGCCGGGGTGCTGTTTTTTTATATGTTGTAGAAGTGGTGAAAATAAAAAAGAAACGAGCATCCTTTTCCAGTCGAGAGACTTTACTCAGTCATATTAAATTCTTAAAGAATAATCAAGAAAAAATATAATTTTACAAATTATTGCAAATAACATTCATTGTCGACATAATCTGACAAATTTTGTATATGAGGAGTAGTAGTATAAGTATATATACAAGATTGGAGGATAAAAATATGGATGAAAGGGATATTGTTTTAAATAGTGTTTTAGAAGAACTTAAGAATAAAAAGCTGATAACAGAATTAGAAAAAGATATAATATCTGCTATAAAAGTGTATATAAAAAAGCCTTTTAATAGAAGAGATGTCGAGTTGAAAATATTAGAAATTGAAAGTAAATATAATTATTTAATAAACTTTGCTAACTTAGTGCAGAATCCTGTTAAATGTTCCATAGACTCATTAAATGATAGTGAATTAAGAAATAACTTATATTCTAGAATTATTAAATTGCTGAGTATAACAGGAAAACAAAATAACAACAATTTTAATTTAAACATTCATTGCAACTAACCATAATAAATAATATAATTAGTATAATAATTGTCAGTGGAAATGGAGTACCAGTATGGATAAAAGGGATGAATTGCGATTAGGATTTGAGACAGCATATATAGACGGTTCAGTTGCTTCGAACAGCTTTTATAGCCCACAGTTTGTATCTAATAATTATAAGGATGGGAAGAAAGTATTATCTTCCATTGAAGATGAACTTTTAAGATGCGATAAGTTTCAGATTAGTGTTGCGTTCATTACTTTGGGTGGAATTACGCCATTACTTCAGACGTTGAAAGAATTAGAAAAGAAAAATATTCCGGGCGAAATTCTTACTACTAATTATTTGAGTTTTAGTGAACCTAAAGCTTTAGAGAAGCTTAATGGGTTATCAAATATTACCTTGAAAATGTATGATGTACAAGAAGCAGGCGAAGGCTTTCATACAAAGGGATATATTTTTAAAACTGATGAAGTGTATCGTATTATCATTGGAAGTTCGAATATAACAAGTGCGGCACTTACTAGAAATCAGGAGTGGAATACTAAGCTTGTCTCAACCGAGCAGGGAGAGATGGCAAAGGAGATAGTTGCTGAGTTTAATAAATTGTGGAATTCTCAGTATGCTTTAGATTTTAATGAATTTTATGAAAAATATAAAGAACAATATAAAATTATTAAACATCAGAGAGATATAGCCAGGAAAGATCAGGTTGTGTCCCTTGAAAAATATAGATTAAAACCAAATAGTATGCAGGTTGGATTTATTACAAATCTTAAGAAGATTCTGGAAGCAGGAGAAGACAGGGCTCTTCTTATATCTGCGACTGGGGAACGTGGTATATTTGTGACAGGTGGAAGAAACCCAGGATTTACAAGGGTTTCGGAAGCCTGGTCCTAGACGTTTCCGTGTGAAAATTGT
>OBKR01001427.1_pt1 | contig 20726 bp, 18 predicted proteins | sample 1518991 | NCBI WGS metagenome assembly OBKR01 (sample SAMEA2452117, study PRJEB22498) | human gut metagenome | biome: human feces; feature: human gut; material: feces | place: Australia | collected 2012
GAACGCCGACCGGCGTTCACGCGCTTTCTCTCTCCCGCTTTTTCTTCGGTCCGCAAATGCGATCCCATGTAAAATAAAGTCTGCAGATTTTATCCCGCACCGGGCTCGGCTTCAACGATAAATCCTTTCCCGGAACATAAACGGACAAAACGACACGGTTTTCTATTTGGCAGGTCCTGAAACGAGCAACCGTCCTCTACCCGTTCTGCTAGCTCCGGCTCTGACCTCCTTCTGCCAACTTTTTTATGATATCGGCGATCAATTCCTCTTTTTTCTTCAATACCGGATGTATTACCCCCACCTGCCTTCCGTATGCCCGTAATGAAAAAATGCTTTGCCCTTTCAATTTCTGATATAAATCTTTGCTTTTCTCAATCTGATCTTCGTAAATAGTCTCCATAAAAGACAAGCCCTCCTAAGTAAAAAATGTTTCAATTTCTATAATTTTGTACTATTTGGGTACATACTTATTATATCATTTCGGTAATGTTCAAGTAAATAGAAAATTGAACATTTTTATGGCGTTTTTTAGGAGAGTTTGTCGAATAATGTCGAAAGATAATAATATAGATTTTTCTGTCTCCACTACCTTTCAAGAAAGACTATCCAACGCCTTTTCCGGCGATGAACGCAGTAAAGTCGAAATTGCAAGAGATATCGGAATCAGTAAAGACATTTTTATCCGTGCGATAAAATCAGGGCTCATCCCAAGCACGCGCACTCTGATAAAAATTGCAGATTATCTGGAAGAGTCCATTGATTATTTGCTGGGATTTTCCGATGTCAGCCGCCAAAGAAAAACCCTGGAAGGGCTCTCCTTTTATGAACGATTAGAGGAACTGAAAAATCAGGCGAATACAAAATACGGCACGATCGCCGCCTCTGTCGGAATTTACAGAAGTCAGTTCCATTCCTGGAAAAACAAAAATCTCATTCCCAGCCTGGAAATCTGTTACCAGCTGGCCCTGTATTTTAAGGTCTCCCTCGACTATCTTCTGGCGCGGGAATAAGCTGTACTGTCCGAAACTTTTTAATTCTATAAAAATTATCCACGTACATAATCCCTATCACACGTGTTTTTTCTTTATATCAAAAATAGTCCAAAACAAAGTTTTTGACCTAAAATTGCTTATTTCACCCTTATTTCCGAGAGGAAAAGACCACTGTCACGACGGGCGATAAAAATTCAAAAACGCTCAGAATTGCCGCAAAAAGCCCGCGTTCGGGCATCGAAACCAAAAAGTCCTGTTTTTACGGTTTCAGATAATATAATCTGCCCCAGTGCCACTTTTTATCGGGAGAATATTTATATTCGCTCTCTTTTCCCAAATAAAAAATATCGGAAAACAACCACCCGTTCCGAATCACTAACACGTTGTTTTTATTCCCTATCGCACAAAGATGTTCATAAATCTCATCCTTCCCCGGGTGCCAATGCAGAAATTGATCGTTTTTCCACCAATGCTTCTTCCTGCTTACCTCGATATATCCCTCGTTTCCGTCCAGACTCGCATATACCCAAAAATTTTTAAAAGTCCAGAAAACAGCCTCCCCTTCCCATTCAAGTTCTCCTGCCAAATCAGAGCTTTCCAGCAACATCTTATATAATTCTTCCGCCGTCCCGGGAACCGAATTCCTTTCCGCCATAATATCGTTTCCTTCTGATACAAACCGAAATTTCAATTTGTATCGCCGTTTCCTTTCTGAAATATAAAATTCAGTATGGTTCGCCTCATTTCGCTGTCATCACGACAACCGGCGCCGCCTGTTGAAATATGTTGCCTATATCGCAATCTGCTGCCTGATGAGACGATAAACTTTTTCCGCTTCCCTGACGGCAATCAGCCCATAACCAAACGTCACCTCGCCCTTTTGCCTGATTTTTATTGTCCCGACTCCCTTTTTTATCAGACTGCGATGTAACTTTACTTCTTTTATCTGAGATATATCAAGCGATAAATTTGAAATATTTCCATAAAAATAATAAATCTTTGTCGCCGTGATGATATATCTTCCCTCTTTTTCGTTGCCGAAACCGCAAATCAAGGGGATAAGAACGAACAGCGGAAATATGAAAAAAATCACCGTACACAAAACCCGATTTATACTTTCCGACAAAGCCAAAAACAGCCCGAATGCAGACCAAAGAACAGAAACGAGCAATGCATATTTGAGATAATGCCACACATACAGCGACTTGACCGATTTCACGTCCGCCAGCACTTCCTCTGTTATATCTTCGGGATTGACCTGCGTTAAAAATTCGCTGGCATACTCAAAAATACCCTGCTCCTCCACTTTTTGTTTCCTGCCGTTGCGATAAGTTATATAGCTTTTATTGCCTTTCTCAATGGTCAGCGTATCATTTTTGTGATGCAGAATGAGTTTATCGTCTTTCAGAAATACATTTTCAGACACAGCCCTCAAATCGAGGTAAAAATCATACAGCCCGTCATATTTTTTTGATTTTGGCGCAATATTTGCTCTTACCGATTTTTATGCTCCATTCTATCTTATCGCACTCGATATATGGCTCTCCCGAAACGGGCAAAAAGCCAACGATTCCGCCCACTTCTCCCGGTTCGAAACACGTCACCTTCCAAAGATAGCCGCTATTCGTTTTTTGAATGACAGAATCGTAAATCATACCGATGCTGTCAACGAGTTCCCTTGTCCGTACGCCCTCAAATTTTACCGTGACAATACAACCCCATGTGGTATCGAATTCAATTTCCGTATCCTTTTCGCTTGCGTCCATCCTGATCGGAATCGAATCGTGAAAGGACATTGCAACATTCATCAGACTCTGAATATCTCTTTCGTCTTTTACTCCAAACCAATCGGGCAGAATAATTTCTTTGGAATACTCTTTGAATTGCGGAAAGTCCTCTATGTCCGCTTTTCTCCCGAAGCGCACGGCTTTCCATAATTTTTTATCGTTCAGTACCCAGTCGTAACCTTCCCATGAAGATCTCCTGCAACCGAACTCTTCCCAATCGACAATAAAAACTTTGCGGCGAGGACTCCACATTTTTATGCGCCTGATATGTGTGTGCTCTCTGCTGAAGGCGAGCACTTCCGATTTCCACCCTGCCTGCTTGAACGCAAAAACGGGTGAAATATATTCCGCATTATCTTCCGAAATGATTGCGATCATACTTCCCCCTCCCGTCACCTTTCATATATTTTAACATAAAATCAGGTTGAAATCAAGCCCCGAGCTGACAGTTCCAAAGTTACTTTCTTATCCCAATAAATATTTCTGATCCTAACTGGACAAAGCAAACTTTATCCTTTGAGGCCTAGCCAAATTTACACTGACATCGTATTGCCTAAATCGATATAGAGTATTTTTTTCATGAAAACAGGCCAAAAACCGAAGTTTTTGGCCTGAAATTGCTTATTTTTCTCTTATTTCCGACATAGAGAAATCCGCGTCACGACGTTAACACTTTCGTTCCACAAAATTTTGCACGGAAAAACGTTGTCTTTATGTTGTGTTTATATTGTATCGATGATTTCCTGCACATCCGCAAAGAAACGCGAAAGATGCCAACCGTCTGCCACAGCATGGTGAATATTCATAGACAAAGGCAAGACGATTTTTCCGTTTTCTGGTTCGTATTTACCCCAAGTTACAACCGGAGCGAGATATTTCCCCTCGTCAAAAACATGTATGTCAAAATTCCTGTACTTCACCCACGGCAGACAGGATACGTCGAACGTATTTGCGGAATGTTCCGTCAGATCGAATGCGCGTAAATCTTTGTAGCGTTCCCTGTCCGCGAGAAAACGGGCATGAAACTCAAACAAATCGTCCGAATATTCCGTGACGAGTTTTACAAACTGTTCATCGTCTTTGTGAAAGTCTGCATAATAAGGCGAAATGTAGTCCCAATGAATCAGATTCCCTTCTTCATCCCAGCCGTACCTGAACTCTTCTCTTTGATTGATTGCTTTCGAAACCACCCACATCATAGCGGGATAGAATTTCAGGCCGTGCACATGCACAAATCTAACGAGTGCAGTAACATCTATATCGACCGTCATACTCATGACATTGCGCAATTTTTCGATATAAAATCGGAAAAGATTTCCCCTTTTCCATGTTTCCAAGTTTACAATTTCGTATTTCATTTTTGACCTCCTGAAATTTTTATAATTCAGGAGGCAACATCAAGCCCCATTTTCATAAGCATTCCCCTTTTAATGCGTATTGTTTTTGTTCGGTTTTCTTTTAACGGATAACATTTTCATAAAATCGTCAGAGCTCGGGATTTTATTAAGCATAACCCATCCTCTGCCATTTTCTTAATTATACCATAAATAACAGGACAACGGCAAAGTCATTTTATAAAAACTACCGGCAAAATTGCCGAGAGTTTTTTCCCTTTATCCCTTTGCCCCATTCACTACATATTTTATTGTTTTTTCTACTTGTTTTTGCGTTTCAGCCAAAGAAATTTGTCCTTCATTCTCGCCAAACTCCGATTTTACGCTGATACGGCTGTCCGGCTTTTTGGAAAGCAAAACCAACGGCTCAACGTGTAGTGTGTCACATAATTAAATATGAACAATGCAGCCATTGATTGTGTCTTTTAGATATAAACACTCAAGATGACAATTCTGTTTGAACATATTTTAAGCAGTTGTAATTCTCTTTCATTTTTTATAATACTTACTAAAAAACTTGTCAGAAGTCTCATTAAATTCTTTCAAATCAATTTCTTTACCCAATATTTTATTCAACAAGTGTTTAACCAAATAAACCACATAATACATCAGCAGGGGTAAAAGTTTACAATATAATTCTGTAAATTCCTCTATCACGCTATCTTCTATGAAAACAAAATTTAACTCTCCTGATTCCACCTTAATCCCCGCTCCGCTTGTCGCAATGTGGCTTGCTCTATCACCGATTGCTCTTATACTTGGAATATCTTTTGCATAACGCATATCATATATAGATTCTTTTAGCTCATCAAGTCCAAGTATTTTTAATACTGTATAATGCCTATCGCATTTGTTTCTTTTACCCATTTCTCGGGAGACAAATAAAAACTATTCGCGCCGGATTTATTTTCAAAGGTCGTAAATTCGTGACCTTTGAAATGCGGATTGTTTAGCTGTTCCCACAACCCAAGATAGGATACGACGTCTTTATTTCTCATCCAAGTCTGTATGGGGATTTTCGGCTCGTCAGGATTTACATATCTTGCCAAATCGGTTAACGATATATAGTCATCCTTGTTAATTATTTTGTAGCGAACATCTATTCCGTTTACGCTAAATTCTGTATTTGCCATATTGTCTCCTTTGTGGTTTATTTTGAGCTCCATATATCAAGCGAATAAAACGCCTGAAATATTCCGTTTTTCAAAAAATTTTTGAAATTATTTTTTCTTTCTGAATTCGGGATTACTAAAATGCGGCACAGGACCTTCACCGAATATATCTATTATCTGCTCTCTTATAGGTCGTGGATCGTCTTCTTCTATTACGACTACATTCTTATATTTCCTGCGGAAGTCAGCATATCTCTTTTCCAACCGTGCGTATTGTTGCGGTAAGAATCTCTTATGTATAAATTCTTCTGCCGTCATATCCAACCGACTGCAAGCCTTTTCCGCTTCTTCGAATATCTTTTCAAAATTTGTCTGCTTTGGCTTTTCTTTCAATGTCTTTTTGCGGTATTCCACTTCCTCACACAACGCAAGATTCAGCCAACGCAATTCATCTATTTGCCCATCGAATATGTCGTAATAAACCTCTCGGCTACGGTGCGGTAACTCGTTCAGCCTATTGCCGAATTCCAATTCCGCAATCGTATCGTCTCTGTATTTCGAGAACGGACGTATAACCAAGTACGACAAGCCGAATTTGTAATACTCGCGATAACTATAAAACCAACTTACCATTTCCGCTTGGTCATCCACGGGCATGATTACACGGAACATATCCCAAAGAATATCTTCGTCATCATCCGTGCGGAACTTATCCAAAAACTTTTCCCACTGTGCATTGGCTTTCGCCTCATCACTCTCGGATGAGCCGCTCAACGCATCTTCAATTTTCGCAAGATGCTTTGCTACATAGCTCTGCGTCTTTCCGATTTCTTCCGCTATTTCGACTTGCGTATATTCTTCCAAATAATATAATTCGTAAATCTCTCTATCTTCTTTCGATAGTACCGACAATCTTTTATCCGCTGTCGCTTGCTCGGTAATATCTTCAAGCATCCCACGCTGTTTCTCGTCAAGCAACGTACCGTCGTCGTTCTCCATGTCAATCTTTTTATAGTAAGACTTCCCGTCCGCCTTAACGTATGTAGCCCTATGCGCTTTCTCGACACGGTCTGAATTATACATTTCTGTATCCAATTCAACAAGACGATCAAACTGATACTCCGTTACTTCGCACGACGAAAGCTTACCTCTATCATAGAAGTAATACAAGAACATACCTTTTGTCGCCGCAGATTGTTTCAATTCATTCAATTTATACGCGCATGTTTCTGGCATATTTAACCCTCAATTTCCAATTGATACTTATCGGGACTTATTCGATACTTACTTATTGGAATAGTTAGTTTTTTAGCGACATCTCTTATTAGATATTCATTGTCTTTTGAAATATTTGCCCCTAAATAAATATGAGATATTGTATGTAAATCAAGCAAATGCGCATCAATAAGTTGGCTTTGATGATTAACAATTCTCCATTCTTCTTCATAATCCCACTTATTACTTTTGCTTAATAACAGCATCATCAATTCGGGAACATAATCTGAAATATTATTCAATTTTATCTCTTTAGGATTTGAAAAATCAATTAACCCCATAGGAAGCGATGGTCTTTCAACTGAATACAGTACAGGCAAAAGATTTATAAGCGCATCCCAGTTTCTACATTTTTCAAAGTTATACCCAACACAGAATCCGGTATGCTTGTTTGCATAGTGTGACCACATAAGAATTGAATTCGAAATTTTTGAAAAGCACGTTATCGCAAATTGCTTATTCATGGATTCCTTTAATTTTTCAGCTATAGGTATTAACTTCTTGCGTGTATCTTCCAACTCCGCCTTTAATTTTATTCCGTCAAAGCCACCCATAATTGATACTTTTTCTAATTTTTCTATCAAGCTATTCGACTTCATTACATCGTTTAGCTGTTTCAACTTATCTATATTTTCTGTTGAAATATTTGCGCCCAAAGAACTTAACATATCGGGATTTTGTGCAATAGCGGAAATAATATCGGGATATAAATCATTTAAAGGAAGTTTACTTAAATCAACAGGCGAGCTGGCACTCCCTATTAAACCATAAAATTGCGACGCAAAGCTTACATCTAAAAAAGAAGATAATAGGGCTTGTTGAATTTCAAACTCAGTAATATTTTCTCCTTTAACCATTTTAGGCATAAGCTTTTGAAATGCCGGTGCCGTAATCAATAGCTTTATTACCTTAAGCTCTTTAATATCTGTTTGTATATCAGTTTGATTATCAAATAAGATTTGCTTTATGCAATCTTTAATCAGTTTTTCGTTTTCACCGTCTACCGAAATATCCCTGTCAATGAGCACAGGTAAATACGCTTCAATGATTTTGTCCAGAGATATACTGACAGAACAATCAAACGGATCGTTAAACTTTTCAGGCTTCGAAAAATGAACCAACCCGTTTTTTAAATTTTCTATGGAATACTTATCTTCAAAAGAATAGTATTTATACAGTTTCCCACCAAACTTTGACACCTTGTCCCAAATAATATCCGGCGAAGGTTTTTCTTTGCTACTAAAAACTGTTTCTAAATATTCACGCACCCATATAACATTTTCGCAATTATATGCCATCTTTATATCCTTCTGTCAATTGTACGCTTGACATATAAGCATGCATTTACTACTGCTGCAAATTCATGAGCATTATCAAACAATAATAGCAATTGAACGCAATCTTTTTTGTTTGCTGGTCTTATTGGCGATAAATGCACAATATCATTATAATTCACGAATGTTTTATCCCATAATTCTAAAGGACAAATTATTTGATCAAATATTTTTTTACAACACTCTATTTTATCAAAATAGTATTCAAATTGGGGAAATTGATTTTTACATTCAGTTGCAACTCGTGAAATATCTGGAATAAGTGATTTTAAAATCTCAATTGTTTTTTTTGCACATTTGTTATAATCATACATTTCAAACAAATCGACGATTTCTTTAATACTATCAGAGAAAGGGCTATACTTGTTATTATAGAAATCTCTATAAGTATTCCTAACTTGTAAACTCATTTGCTCTACTATAATTTCCAAATTATTTTCGTTAAAGAGCACTTCTTCATCTATATCCGGAGTTCTTAAAAAATACAATAAAAAACCTTGTTTAGCTAATGAATCTAAGCTATCATTATACTCCTTAGAAAACAATTCTTTTTTATCCATTAAAATGTCCGAGTAATAGCCCAGTAATTTTTGCACGTACTGGTCGTGTACTATATCGTATTTCTTTAAAGCATTTATGTATTCATGATAATTCTTACTTTTCTGCATCTCATTCAAAATCATTTCTTGTAATTCTGATGAAATGCCCATCTTGTTTTTTTCTAAAAAAACTTTTATATCTTCTTCCTTTACCCCATTCGCTTTCAGCAAATCAAGTATAGTGGTTGTAATATTAAGTTTTTTAGTCTGTTCTTGCAATTCGCGAAAAGCTTCACTATTGCGACATTCAATAAGTTTTAACTCTTCCAATAGGGCTTCCTGTTTCGCAATGGCGGAATCTATTTTTTTCTTTTTTTCAACTTTATTTTGATAACGCAAAGAAACTATTTTATTGTAATACAAAAACAACGCATTTACTATGCCTGTCAATATCATTATGCTTATCATTGTATTGCCTATGTCAAACTCATCCCAATCATAAGCACTATGCATACAAACATTTCTTAAATTCAATCCAACTTTTAAACCATTTTTATCCACATTTGAAATTAAAGTATACTCTAAATATTTTAGATGCTCTTCACCAAGAACTTCTAGCAACGGATTATCCTTTAAATCGGATTTCAAAATTGAGCCTAAAGTTAATAATCTTGCATTATAAAAAACTTTTCTCTTTTCTAGTTCCCTACAGTAAATATCCGTCAAAACTCTTTCGATAAGCAAAATCGTTTTTTCTAAACAATTAATTGCCACATCAATAGGCTTATTCCCCTTATTAATTTCCTCAATGAACTCTTTAACTTTATTTTCCCAAGCACTAATCTGCGATGTAATAGCAAGAAAGTTTAATCTTAACTCATCATATATAAACTTTAAAAAATTCCTTTGCATTACTGTATAATCATTAAAATGCGTGTCCCCTAAATAATATCGATACATAGGAATATAAAATTGATGAAAAGATGCTATTGAATTTTGCATGGACATCTTAAAATTTTCATTCGTATCAGCAGCCGTACAACAAATATCATCCAAAATAGAATCCTTTGAAATATCGCGAGCTAATACACTAAAATGTGATAATTCCTTTATTTTATCATCCCGAACATGCGATAATTCAACCTGTTTAATTGCTTTTGATAAGTTAGGGTTATCGAGTCTCTTAGCTATATCTTGAAACGGAATGGGAATCGAAAATTTCTGTCCATATTGATCTAAATATTCGTTTACTATTTCGTCAACTTCTTTTTGCTTTTTCCGATAAACCGATGAAAATTCGGGATCTTTAATTATGTATAAAAATTCTATTAATGCTTTATAGCGTATTTGATTTTGCAATGCAACTTTAATATCCTGACAATTGATTATATTATTAGCTTCGTTTTTAAAAGCATTAATAATTTTTAACTTAACCGTATCACCTATATCGGTGCTATTGACAGCGAGCACACAAGCTGCTATGAAATTAGAATTAGGTCCGGAAAGATAACATGCTATATTTTCATCAGAAAAAATTATCTCTACTAATGATGGATACTCTTTAATTACTTTTTTATAGTCTTTAAATTTTTCAAAAATTAAATGTGGACATTGTAAAATCGCCTTTTTATAAGCATTCTCTTGAATTGCCCCATAGTACTGCGGAATATCATCATAAACAGCTTGCCTCATCCGTAGATACTCACTCTCAATATCAAAAGAGAAATTATTATAAAATGCAATCAAATTCCTTATCGGGAACTGTTTTTTGATCGCATTACAGAAGTTTATAATTTCTCCAAACCGAACCCTTATATCATTGTCAATAATTTTATCCTTCAAAGATTCCATTTGGCAAATTTTGCTAATCAGGTAATAATCCGATACTCTATCAATGTCAAATTGAGCATTGAAATCATAATCAGTAAAATAATTTACTATTTGATCTTCAACTGAAGTGATCGTTTTGACTTCATAATTATTGCCCCAATCATCTTCAGAATATTTTACATGCGCTATCCCAATAAGGATATTTTTTAAACTATTCATTTCCATCCCCTTCTGAAGTGAATTCCGATAAATCAATCCCTATGGCATGCTCCACTCCCGTTCCTTCTATATTACTTAACTTTTCTATTAAAATACGAATGTCGGAATCCGAAATCACTGGTTGATTATAAATATTTTCACTATCAATGTAAATAAGAATGTTGTCTTTTTCTTCACGATATTCTGTTGCTAATTTGCAAATCTCTGAACATAGATAGTCTAAATTAAATGCTTCATCCAAAATTTTCTGCCCGATATAGTATTTTAATAAAATCAATGAAAGTTTTCTGCTACAAATCTCTTTTCGATTGTTAATCATATCGGTCTTAATCTTATTGAAAACACCGTCCGCAACTAATACTTGCAAATCCTTTTTTGACAATTTTTGTATTTTACAGAATTGTTCTAAAAATAGGAAATCAGAACCATTATCAAAAACACTATCATCTGTAAAATATTTTTCAACAGTCTTAATAAACGCATTTTCAATGTGTTCCTTTTGCTTATCAAAAATTGTAACAAGCACCTTTACATACTCTTGAAATTTTGATTCAACATCAGTTTGCTCATATTGAATTTCTCCCGAAGCATGTGCGCACTCATCTCTTACATCAATAAGTCTTTTAGCCTCACTTTTTCTATTCGCATGCAAACCATATACACTCATAAACTGCTCAAGGAAAGTTTTCTCCGAGATAACAGATAATTCAAAAGGCTTTGATACTCCAAAACTTGCATTTCTCTGTACCAGCGAATCAACATTGGGAATCTGCTTATCCAACAAAAACCAACATTCTTTATAAAGGCAAGACATAAATAACATGTTGCTTGCCAAAATGCAAAACTGATATTTTTGCTTTTCCCAATTCTCTATTAACGTCTCCAGCAAATACGTCTTATAAGCATTGTTGTTTTCATCATCAAAATCTAATGGCAGATAAGACGCTATTTCATCACAAAAAGTATGTACATCCATAGATATTTTACTCTCCCCAAACTTCGGAAAGCTTGTCTTTAATCTTTTGCTCAAAAATGGATATGAGCTTTTTATTAGCCTCTACTATTTCATACTCCTGTTGAATTCTTTGAACGATTAATTTCTGCTCTTCCATAGGCGGCACAAAAATCGGATAATTTAATACAAAATTTTTATTTAAACGCTTCAACCCACCTGTTCCAGTCATGTGTTCTTTCCCCTGAGATATAAACTCATTGCTACTTATTACACAATATATTAGTTCTGGCAAAATAATTTCATTATAAGCTCGTAAAACAAAAAACTCGCTTGAGCCAAACCCAATACCGTTTGTTAAATTTCTTGCTATTCCTGATTTCCCATTTTCAAAACAAGGCGTCACTTTTGCTATAAGGACATCAGATTCTCTAAAATATGTATAACCAATATAAACTTCATTTATTTTTTTGGTGCCTTTACATTCAAAATGAATAGAATGTTCTTGTACTTCTGACATAGGGACAAAGGACACATCACCGACAAAATCTTTTACCTCTGTTTTTGCCGGATTAAACACCACCACATCTTTTATCGTTTTTTTCTCGCAATTTATACCACCACAAGAATATGTTGGTTTATAATTACCCACAACTAGCTTTGCGCCATCAATAATTTTTTGATAGCTTTCTATTTCCGCAACAATTTGCTTTTGAATTTCGATCGGCGGAAGCGGGATTTGAAAATTCTCCAATGCTCTTTTAGAAAACTCTTTAAATGTACCTCCCGTGGCCATATTTGACAATTTATCTTTTTGAACACTAAGCATTAAAGCTATATAATATGGGTCAACTTTAGAAAAATCTTTTATGACTATATTCTTAAATCCCTGATTGGTTGCCAATTCTACTTTTGAAATAGCAACTCTTCCTATTGTCGCTCGTGAAGAGACTAGAATAGAATTTGCCGGCAACAATTTCGCCGAAGAATTTTTCAAGCCTAAAGAAGTTATTTTTCGTCCGGTTTCTTTTATCAATGTTACTTTATCTGTATCTGGTAAATCTACAAGAGTTACCCAATTTATATCTCCATCCCAATACTCTGCATTATTAGAATTCGGTGTGCCGCCTGACTCTAAACAGAAATATCGAGTATCCCCTAATTGTACCATTTCATATTCACAATCAAGCGGTAAATTATTTTTATATCTATCTCCAACTAAAACATAATCATTCTCTGCAATTTCTTCCTTACTTGCTAAAACAGATAAACCATATTTATCGCTAAACGTATCTACACTTTCTGTTTCAACACAGGAAATATATTCTTTCACTAAGCTGATAATATTCGGAATATCGTTCTTTTCAATCATACGACGGTTGTGCGCCCAAATCAAAACCATCATTATTCATTTTGACGAACAAAATTTTATCCGTTTTTCGAGCCAAAGCCCGATCCATTAATAGAATGCTTGTTTTAACGCCGCTATATGGATTAAATACTCCGCTCGGAAGAGAAATAACGGCATAAAGATAATTTTCTTCAATTAACATACGGCGCAAATTTTTATAAGCATTTGCCGATTGAAAAACAACCCCTTCCGGCACAATTACACCAGCTCTGCCATCTCGCTTTAAATGTTTGGCAATATAATATGTAAATAATACTTCACTGCGATTTGCGTTTATTGCATTAAACAACTCGTGCGGACGAATTCCGCCTTTCGGAGTCATAAAAGGCGGGTTTGCGAGAATTACATCGTAATCGTCTTTCCAATATGTTTTTTCGGAAAGTGTGTCATAAAGATGAATATTCGGTTTTTTGCAGTTATGCAAAAACAAATTGACATTTGCAAGTTTCACCATATTGGGATTAATGTCATACCCAACAAGCCCATTATTCATTAAGTGCTCACGCTCTTCAACTGATAAGTAGGTTTTTGAAATCTTATTATACGCACTAATCAAAAAACCTGCCGTTCCGCAAGCGGGATCAAGTATGGTTTCCCCTTTTTGCGGATTAACAATTTCAACAATCATATCAATAATGTGTCTCGGCGTTCTGAACTGTCCTGCATCACCTTGACTTCCCATAATAGAAAGCAAGTCTTCAAACGCTGTGCCCAAAAGCTCCGTGTTGTCCGTAGGAATCTTGTCAATTTCAGCAAGAAACAAATTTAAAGTCTGTGGATCTCTGTAAGGGATAAACGCATCTTTAAAAACGCTTACAAAAGTAGAAGGCAGATCCGTTCGGTTTTGCAAAAGTTCAATACCGGTAGAATATAGCTTGTACTTTTCGGGATTACTTGTCGCTTTCATAATTCTCGTGAAAGAATAATCTTCATATTCCCCCACAAAAAAGGTAGCGGGCAAATCGTAACTTCTCGCTTCTCTATCTTTAGCATCCATAAATTTATATATTAGCGCCAAAGTAATTTGGTCAATTTGCGACTGCGGATCGGGAACTTTTCCTACCAACACATCCCTTGCATTTTTAATTATTTTATTTATTTCAGCCATATTAAGCACTCCTTAATAATTCTTGCGGTACAATATCTTTTAAGCTCTGTGCTATCAGTTTTTTCTTATCCCCCAAACGAATAAAATCCTGCATAGTGTATATCCCCGTATAATCAAACAACATATATTGCTCATTACTGATATAATTTCTTATTTCTTTACTTTCAACATACGCTTCGACAAGCTTACGAATATCCTTTCGTTTTACCTCTTCAATATCAAAAAACTGCATACACTTTGTAACGGCTGCTTGCAATAATTCTTCTTTGGTCTTTAATCTTGTTTTTATACCGTAATATAATTCAACAAGTTCCCGCCAGCTTGGAATTCTTTGCAAGCGCATTTGCTTCCCGATGCTTTCGTTATTCTCGTATCCGTATTGCTGTTTATTGTTATATCGTTCATTAACTATCCTTACAACTTTATCCCAATTTTTTTTCTCAACCGCTTCTCTCAACTCTTCATCGGCGAGCATCGCCTCTCTTAACGAAGTTCCCTTATTAAACTCACGGTCTATCCGCATTCCGTCATCTCCAACTTTTGCCCCTACTAACATTACTGTTTCGTCGGGAATATTAAGAGTTACTGTTTCGTTTTCGACAGAAGTGTCTCCATTGGGCTGAGTCCCAGACGTTTGTTTCGGTGCCTTTAATTTCTTATCGTAATCATAATACTCAAACCGCTCAAAGTTACCAAAATAGTCAAAGAAATAGAATTCATCTTTTTTAACGAATTTTCTATCCAATATAAAATCAAATATTCTCGTGCCACGTCCTTTAATTTGAATGAATTCAGACGGTTGCAATACAGGACGCATTAAGCAAATATTCAACAAATCTTGACAATCATATCCCGTCGTCATCATCGAAACGGTACAGCAAACACGTGTTTTCGATGTTTTATAATCATCGGAATCACATCCGTCTAAATAACTACTTGTTCCGTTTAACTCATTAAATTCCGTCGTAAACAGTTGCGTCATTTTTGAATGATCTTCTACACTTGACGTTACCTGTTCTGCAAAATGTCCGCTATATCTATTCCACTTTTCAGGCTCATATTCTTTTATAAGGCTATTGAGAATATTCGCTATTTTTCCTGCATGAGCCTGCGAAACACAAAAGATTATCGTTTTACCGATTTCACCGATAAGCGGATCTCTTTTCGCATTTTCCAAGAACATGCGACAAAACATTTCGTTTGTATTTTCTGAAAATAGTCTTTTCTCAAAATCATTTATTTTAAAAATCTGTTCGGCTTGTTCATCATCTGTTAACTCACCTGATACGGTTTGGTATATTTTCAACCCCTCATCCATTAACTGATAAGTGATATCCGTTCTCGCATCAATTGCATAGGGCATCACAAGGATACCTTTCTTCACACCGTCTGCAAGCGTAAACTCATACGTAGGTTTTCCCGAAGAGCACCCAAAAGTTAAATATGTATCACGAAAAGCCCTTGCGTCATACTCGTATAAATTTGTAGATATAAGTTGTTTTGTATTTACACCTCTAAAATAATCTTTCGGCGTAGCAGTAAGCCCAATTTTATAGCCAACAAAATACTCAAAAACTTCTCTGGCTTTTCCGCCTATTGTGCGATGCGCTTCATCTACAATGATTAAATCGAAATCGCTCGGCAAGAACTCTGTTTGATACCTATCTTGTGCCAACAGGGATTGAACGGTAGTTATCAAAATCTGCGACGCACGCCAATTATCTCTACCTTCTTTATAGATGCTAACTGTATAATGTTGTCCGTTGTTGAACACTCCGTCAAAAGAACGTTTTGCTTGATTTTCCAGTTCGATTCTATCGACTAAAAACAAGGCTCTATGAGCATTTTTTGTCTTCAAAAATATTTCGATAATAGCTGCACAGGTCAATGTTTTTCCTGTACCTGTTGCCATTTCAAGCAAAAATCTATTATTCCCTTGTTTCGCCGATTCAATGATGGCATTTACTGCGTCCACTTGGTAATCTCTCAAAAGTTTTACTTTTGAATCCTTTAAGAAATCATCCCTTAATTCTTCGTCTTTAAACTTTACATTATTTTGAATATTAGGGACTTTAATTTCGGCAAGTAATGTATCTTCGCAAGCTTCTTCCCACAATTTTTTTCTAATATCGGAATTTTCAGTTAAAGCAATCAATTCATCCTGATTAAGGAAAGAATCCGAAGGATGCAAAACTCCATCTTGCACATCACAAAATAGATGTTCTTCACCGTTTGACAAATAGAAGTACCGAACACCCAAACGTGTTGCATATTCCATTGCCTGCGCTTTTGCGCTCCTTAGAGGATAATCCTTTTTCTTTGCTTCTATTACAGCCAAAGGACGACTATAAGCATCTAACAGCAAATAGTCGGTAAACTTGGTTTTTTTATCGTAACGGTAGCCCTGTTCAAGAACGACATTTTTTCTCTTTTGGTTATCGTCGAGTAAACGCCAACCGCTTTCTTCTAATAATTTATCAATCTTAACTCTTGCAAGAGCTTCTTTATCCGACATAGTTATTCCTCGCCTTCTTCCTTGATAATTTCCATTATATCGGAAATATCACATTCCAACACATTACAAATTTTTAACAAAACCGATGTTCTCACATCTTCGTTCCTGCCGAGTTTTGCCATAGCAGTAGTTGTAAGCCCTGCCGCCTTACGTAAATCTTCTTTCTTCATATCTTTATCAATCAGTAGTTTCCACAACTTTTTATAGCTCGCCGCCATACCAAAATCTCCTACCCTTTTTTATTATACAATTTTATTATACCACACATGAAGATAAAACGCAAGATATTCTCTAAAATATAGAGAAAAATTTTTAAGAAAAACGGCTCTACTCTATCGTAAAGCCGCTTTTATAAAATTAGGCATCTATTGTAATTACTATTTGTGAAGGCAAGTCCCACTTCGTTTCATCTTCTTCATTTCTATCTTCGTTGCAAACATTTATATCTTTCGCACATTGTTCACCCACTTCCGGTGGTAAAAACTGAATTAGATTTAATATATTCGCTTTTAGACTTGCGCTCTTACCATCATCAACACCGTCTACATAACAAATATCATAACCACGATACAGCAATAAGAATTTATTATGCATTACCGCATTTCTTAGTTCTTTTAGCGCAATAGAATCATCATTCAAATGTTTAATTTTTGGAAAGCCACACAAAGCTTTTACTTCTTTCGGAAGCCTTTGACATTGAATTAACAAAGCAGAAAAATCGATATGCTCCAACGCATCATTTAAATTATTACTATATGCTTTGAGCTGTTCACGCAAATCTTTAATCCAAAACTTTTGCCTAACATCTACTACATAATTATCAAGAATAACTGCCCGATACAATTCTTCCAAATAAGAAATATATTTAAACAGCGTGTAACGGATACGTTTATCATATCGATATGTAGATGCAACTTTTTCGTATTCTATACTTTCAGATGTACTCCAATTAAGCAATCTCTCTTTAATCAAAATGTGTTTTTCAACGCCTTTTGATTTCAAAGACTTTTCAGCTCTGATTTTATCTTCATCACTGATAATAAGATTTTTATAAAATACTTCTTCTCGCTTTGTCATGGTCATCTATAAAACTCATTTAATGTTTCAAGAAAGATCGAAAAAGACTTAACACCGTCTTGTCTTCTCAAATGCATATTTTTCAATTCAAGGTAACGCCGCTTAAACTCCATCCAATCGCCATTTTCTTTTACAGCTTTGAATCGTTCAAAATAGTTAGCAGACTGCTTAACTTGATTCCAAATATACCTATCCGTTCTCTTGTCGTGTGTTAATCTATAAAAATATCCGTCATCACCCTCAACAATTATAGCCACGTCAAAAGAGAATTCCAATCGGTTATTCCTAATTATCTTCACGGTAACAACAGATGTAGAATCACTAACGTGTATATAACCCGAAACACATTGCTTTAATACTTTGTTAAACCTTGCGACAAAAATATCTTTAATCTGCTTAGGATTATCTAATAAACCTTTCTTGTCTTTTTGCAAAATAATATTGTAATCCAAATCAAATGATTCATCGCTGTTTTGCGTAACAAGCCTTTTGTCGCCGCTACCGATAAGTCTTATATCAAAAGTAAAATAATCACTCACTTCATCTTGCACGGCGTAAAGAATCTTCATACAACACGCTGTAAGCTCTTTCACTTCGCTTTGATTAGCAAATCTATATGCCATTGTAAACCTCTTAAATTATCTCAAAATGTTTTAATGTTTCTTTTATGGCTTTCGCCATTTTCGGCGTGGGATGCGCTCTTGGTCTTTTTAATTCTTCTACTGCGTTAGGGGCGTCGTACATAGGCAAACCTAAATCACGCTTGACTTCGGCTATATACGCCGTATGGACTTTAAAGCCGTAAGTTTTTTCGATATACTCTTGTATCATCTTGTAAGTTACTTTTTCTTTCGGCTTGCGGGCTTCGGCGCATTCTTTGATTTTCTTCAACGAAAATTGTCCTTCGCCCTCTCCGAATTCTACATCAATGTTGATATGACTGTCGGGAATTTTTTTGGAAAGGACGACCAACGTCTCAACGTGCTTGGTCTGCGGGAACATGTCAAACGGCTGTATACTCTCGATTGTATAATAACCGCTTTCTCCGCGCTCCGCATACTCCGGATTTTTCACCAGTTCTCCGTCCCGCTCCGTCAGGCTCCCCGTCAATATCCCGAGATCCCGCGCCAGCGTCGCGGGGTTGCAACTGATCACCGCAATCCGCTCGATTCCCGATTTCAGCACCGCGTTCAGCACGCTCCGCGCAATCCCCGCCCGCGGAGGGTCCAGGATCAGCCGCAATTTCTCCCCGCGTTCCTTTTCCAGCACCGCAGACAATTTCTCCTCCACTTTGCCGCAGATGTTCGTCATATTGCTCAGGCCGTTTTTTTGTTTCAGCGAGTCCGCACAGTGCACCGATTCCTCTTCCAGCTCGATCCCGTATGCCCGTCTGCATTTTTTCGCAAACATCGCCGTCAGAAGTCCACCGCCCGAATAGGCGTCGACGATCACTTCGTCTCCGTCCGTCGCCAGACCGTTCACCGCCGAAGCATACAGCTTTGCCCTCACCCCGGCGTTCACCTGTACAAACGTCACCGGCCCCGCTTCATAACGGATTCCGCCTTCTTCCCCCTCGAAAAAACCCGGCCCCGACTGCAACAGAAATTTCTTTCCGAAAATTACGTTCGTGTTCTTATCGTTGATGTTCAGCCAGAGCGTAAACTTCGGAAACACCGTCCCGAGCAATTCTTCAAAATACCGGAGATTGGGAAGTTCCGGCGAAACGGAAACAAGCACGACGATAAACTGCTTCCCGATCTCCCGCACGACGATATGGCGGATCTTCCCCTTTCCCGTCTCCTCGTCATACCCTTTCACCGCGCATTCTTTCATATACCGGCCCAGGGCGGCAATGAGTTTTCCCGCCCATTCCGGATGAATGGGACAATCGGAAACGGGAATGATGCGATGACTGCGCTCGGCGTAAAAACCTATGACGCTGTTTCCCTCTTTGTCCACCCCGACGGGGAGCTGCAACTTATTCCGATAGCCGTATGACAAATCGCTCTTGACCGCGGCGGGCACGGAAATTTCCAGCCCCGCGATCTTTTTCAGAGCGTCCCGGACCACATTCCCTTTGAAACGCAACTGACTGCGGTAGTTGAGATGTTGCAGCTGACAGCCCCCGCAACGGGAAAAGACGGGACATGCAGGGCGCACCCGTTCCTCCGCGGGAGTGAGAATCTCCTCCGCTTTTCCGTATCCGATTCCGTCCTTGACCTTCAATACCCGGAACGTGACTTTCTCTCCCGGCAAACAATAAGGCACGAAAAAAGTAACTCCTTCGTGCCTGATAATTCCTTCACCGTTGCTGCTCAAAGCGTCTGTCACGGCACTGATGATCTGATTTTTCTCAATCATTCGTCTGCTTTTTTCCTCCTTATTTTATTCCGGTTATTTTCCGGTTTTTTTCGTCTGTTTTCCAAGGCGACTGTTTTTCCGCCCGTTTTTTACTTCGCTTCAGATGCGCTCGTCGCAACCCTGCCCCCGTTTTATCCGACGTCTGCAAGTCGGGAAGAGAAAGCTCAAAAACGAAGAGAGCAAACAACAACGCGTCGCCGCAAAGGCCGTTAAAAAGCCGCCGCGGAGAATTTCCGCAAAAACCGCGGTCCCTTCAAAAGTTGCCGGCTTCCGGCGAAAAAGCCGCGGCGTTCTTCACTTTTTGCCGAGGAACCTGTTCACCAATACGTTTACGGCGCCCTGACAGCGGAAGAACAGCCGGTCGTAGACCAGAAAAAACAGCGTTCCGCCGATCGCGATGATCGGAAGGATATATTCGTCCACAAACGCGAAAGAATTGGTCATTCCGCCGAACACGAAGCGCCAGACGAGATACATCGACACGTCAAACCAGATCGCCTTCACGACCGCCGCAACCCATCGATGAATCCTGAATTTAAGTTGCAGAGCATTGGCAAGCGGATGCAGACCGAAGAAGACGATGAACGGCAACGTGTCCCAGATGCGGAACCCGTTGAAAAACAGAGTGAGAATACACGCGCCCGCATAGGCGAGCACATCCCCCCACCAGCAATTTTTTGCCAGTGGGAGCATCAGCGCAAAAGACCCCAGCAGATAGCCGGTAAACAACAGGACGGACCAGAGCGTTCCCGCCGTCATGGCGATCGTCGCCAGCGCGCAGGCGACCGCCGACAATGCGATTTCGTGCGCGGAAATCTTT
>OBKR01001437.1_pt1 | contig 20651 bp, 18 predicted proteins | sample 1518991 | NCBI WGS metagenome assembly OBKR01 (sample SAMEA2452117, study PRJEB22498) | human gut metagenome | biome: human feces; feature: human gut; material: feces | place: Australia | collected 2012
ACCGGGACAGTCTGCCGATTGACTCATAATGACGGAATTAAACGACAGTCCCTAAAGTAGGTGTGAATGATGCTGTTATTTTTTATTAGAAAATAGAACTTTTCATGACTAATATCTTTGAAAATTCATACCTTTGCATGAAAATCGATAAATCTATTATTAAATGTCTGAAACGAAGAAGATAAAAACCGCTTTAGTATCGGTTTACCACAAAGATGGTTTGGATGAAATCATAACCAAACTTCACGAAGAAGGTGTACAGTTCTTGTCAACTGGTGGAACTCGTCAGTTTATAGAGTCTTTAGGATATCCTTGCTTGGCTGTTGAGGATTTAACTTCTTATCCTTCTATTTTGGGAGGAAGAGTAAAAACTCTCCATCCGAAAGTTTTTGGAGGTATATTGGGACGTCGTTCCATGGAAGAAGACCGAGAACAGATGGCTAAATATGAAATCCCGGAAATAGATTTGGTGATTGTAGACTTGTATCCTTTTGAAGATACTGTTGCATCGGGAGCCGAAGAGCAGGCTATTATTGAAAAAATAGATATAGGTGGAATCTCATTGATTCGTGCCGGAGCCAAAAACTTCAAGGATGTTGTGATTATTGCAAGTAAGGCACAATATAAACCCTTGCATGATATCCTGATGGAAAGAGGTGCCAATACAACGCTTGAAGAACGTCGTTGGTTTGCTAAAGAAGCGTTTGCAGTTTCTTCACACTATGATTCTGCAATCTTTACTTATTTTGATGGAGGAGAAGGTTCTGCATTCCGTCATGTAGAAGACGATGTTCGTCAGCTTCGTTATGGTGAAAATCCTCATCAGAAAGGTTATTTCTATGGTAACTTTGATGCAATGTTTGATCAGATACATGGTAAGGAAATCTCATATAACAATCTGCTCGATATCAATGCAGCTGTTGATTTGATTGATGAGTTCGATGAAATCACATTTGCTATCCTGAAACACAATAATGCATGCGGACTTGCTTCACGTCCTACCTTGTTGCAGGCTTGGAAAGATGCTTTGGCTGGTGATCCGGTATCAGCATTCGGTGGTGTGCTGATTACAAATGAGTCTGTAGACTGTGCTACAGCTGAAGAAATTAACAAAATCTTCTTTGAAGTAATCATTGCTCCAGATTATGATATGGATGCTCTTAAAATTCTTCAACAGAAGAAAAACCGCATAATATTGGTTCGTAAAGATATCGAACTTCCCAAGAAACAATTCCGTTCTGTATTGAATGGTGTTTTGGTTCAGGATAAGGATTTGAATATTGAGACCAGAGAAGATTTGAAGCCTGTTACCAAGAAGATTGCTACTCCATGTGAGATTGAAGATATGTTGTTTGCGAATAAGATTGTAAAGAACAGTAAGAGTAATTCAATCGTATTGGCTAAAGATAAACAGCTTGTTGCCAGTGGAGTGGGACAGACTTCACGCGTAGATGCATTAAAGCAGGCTATAGAAAAGGCACATAGCTTCGGCTTTGACTTACACGGAGCTGTAATGGCCAGCGATGCATTCTTCCCCTTTGGAGATTGTGTAGAGATTGCAGGTAAGGAAGGCATTACAGCAGTGATACAGCCGGGTGGTTCTATCAGAGACGAAGAATCTGTTAATTATTGCAATGAACATGATATTGCAATGGTTATGACCGGCGTGCGTCATTTTAAACATTAATCTGAAAATAAAGAAAGAATACAGATAAAATATGGGACTGTTTTCATTCACGCAAGAAATAGCCATGGATTTAGGTACAGCCAACACCATCATTATCAGCAATGATAAGGTGGTGGTGGATGAGCCTTCTGTTGTGGCTTTAGACCGCAGAACAGAAAAGATGATTGCTGTCGGTGAAAAAGCCAAGATGATGTATGAGAAAGAGAATCCTCATATACGTACGGTGCGTCCGCTTCGTGATGGAGTGATTGCCGATTTCAATGCCTGCGAACAAATGATGAGAGGACTGATTAAGAAAGTCAATACCGGACGTCGGTTATTCTCTCCTTCTTTGCGTATGGTTATCGGAGTTCCTTCAGGAAGTACAGAGGTTGAATTGCGTGCTGTGCGTGATTCGGCAGAGCATGCCGGAGGGCGTGACGTCTATCTGATATTTGAACCTATGGCGGCAGCTATTGGTGTAGGACTAGACGTACAGGCACCTGAAGGAAACATGATTGTAGATATAGGTGGAGGTTCTACAGAGATTGCCGTTATTTCGTTGGGCGGTATTGTTACCAACAGTTCAATACGTATTGCCGGTGATGATTTTACTGCCGATATTCAGGAATATATGAGTCGTCAGCACAATGTGAAGGTGAGCGAACGTATGGCCGAGCGTATCAAGATTGCTGTTGGAGCTGCATTGACCGATTTGGGCGACGATGCTCCGGAAGATTATACAGTGTATGGTCCTAACCGTATCACCGCTCTTCCGATGGAAGTGCCGGTATGTTATCAGGAAATTGCACACTGTCTGGAGAAATCCATTTCAAAGATAGAAACAGCAGTGCTCAATGCTTTGGAGAATACTCCTCCCGAGCTGTATGCTGATATTGTGCATAATGGTATTTATCTTGCCGGTGGTGGTGCCTTGCTTCGTGGACTGGACAAACGTTTGACCGATAAGATAAATATTCCTTTCCATATAGCTGAAGATCCTTTGCACAGTGTTGCTAAGGGAACAGGTATTGCTTTGAAGAATATTGATCAGTTTTCATTCCTTATGCGTTAAGGAGGAAATAAATACAAAACAAAAACGGATAGACTGTTGTGCGTAATCTACTCGATTTTATTTTAAAAAACAGTCACAGCTTTCTCTTTATTCTTTTAGAGGTGCTGTGTCTGGTTTTGTTGTTTCGATTCAACAACTATCAGGGTAGCGTTTATTTTACGTCAGCTAACCGTTTTTGTGGTTTTGTATACGAAACGACCAGTCAGGTTACAGGATATTTTCATCTGAAGGCAATAAACGATTCGTTGACGGAGCGTAATATTAAGGCTGAACAGGAATTGGTAGCCTTGCGCCGACAAGTGATGGAACTTTCTGGCGATACCGTAAAGTTTGACAGCTTGACTGCGACGGTATTACAAGGTTTCAATCTGATTAAAGCACATGTTGTAAACAACTCATTAAACCGGGCTGATAATTATCTTACTATTGATTGTGGAAGTAGCGATGGTTTGCTTCCTGAAATGGGAGTTGTCAATGGATTGGGAGTGGTCGGAATTGTAGATAAGACAGCTTCGCATCATGCATTGGTTATCTCTTTGCTGAACAGTAAGTCTAATGTCAGCTGTAAAATAAAGGGCCGTGAATATTTCGGTTATTTGCGATGGGATGGAAAAGATTCCCGCTTCAGCTGGTTGCGTGATTTACCCCGTCATGCCGTATGTCATAAGGGAGATACAATCGTGACGAGTGGTTATTCGGCTATTTTTCCCGAAGGTATAATGGTTGGAACCGTAGATAAGGTCTTGGATTCCAATGATGGTCTTTCTTATTTGGTAAGAGTGAAGCTGGCCGTTGACTTCGGTCGTTTGAATGATGTCAGAATCATATTCCGTAAAGGAATGGAAGAACAGCAACAACTTGAAAAGGAAATACAATAGGTTATGTTATCTTCTTTGCAGCATATATTGTGGGTAGTCGGTCTGGTCTTGATACAGGCCGTATTTTTTAATCATATACATATTGGGGGATATGCCACTCCATTTGTTTACGTATGGCTTATTCTGATATTGAATAAGAATATTAACCGCAATATCTTGTTGTTGTGGGGATTCGGTATAGGTCTCCTCATTGACATTTTTTCCAATACTTTGGGAATGCATGCTGCTGCAACTACTTTGTTGGCTTATGTCCGTCCTTTTATATTGTCTCTGTTTGTTTCGCATGACAGTCAGGAAGATTTTTCTCCGGGTGTCCGTGTTATGGGAATCGGACGTTTTACCGGTTATGTTGGTATTGGAGTGTTGTTGCATCATATAGTTTTGTTGTCGCTTGACGCCTTTTCACTCTTTTATTGGCACATACTTCTGGCGAAGATTTTCTCATGTGCCTTACTTACTGTATTGTGTATATTGTTTATAGAGTTTATGCGTAAAGGAAAATAATTCCGGGGTTCATACTATGCATAATTATAATCTGGAAAAAAGAAAATTTGTTATTGGTGGAGCAGCAATAGTTATCGTACTGATATATATATTGCGTTTGTTTGCCTTGCAGATAATGAGCGATGATTATAAGAAGAATGCCGATAGCAATGCTTTTCTGAAAAAAGTACAGTTCCCGGCCAGAGGAGCCATTTATGACCGAAACGGCCGTCTGATGGTTTATAATCAGCCGGCATACGACCTTATGGTGGTTATGCGTGAGGTAAATAACCTTGATACCCTTGATTTTTGTGAAACGCTGGGCATTACCAAGGAGTTTTTTATAAAACGGATGGCCGATATCAAGAACCGTGCTTTGAATCCCGGATATTCACGTTATACCGAACAGTTGTTTCTTAGCCAGTTGCCCGCTGAAGAGTTTGCCGTATTTCAGGAAAAGCTTTTCCGTTTTTCTGGTTTCTATATTCAGCGCAGAACTACCAGGCAATATACTTATAATGTGGCAGCTCATGTATTGGGTGATGTCGCAGAAATTTCTCCCCGTGATATAGAGGAAGACGATTATTATCGAAGTGGTGACTTTATCGGAATTCAAGGAGTAGAGCGCTCTTATGAAAAAGTGTTGAGGGGTGAAAAGGGAGTTGAGATATTGCTTCGTGATGCCCGAGGACGTATTCAGGGTAAATATCAGAATGGGGCTTACGACAAGCGCCCCGTGCCTGGGAAGAATCTTACTTTGGGGTTGGATGTAGAGTTGCAGGAGTTGGGTGAACGTTTACTCGAAGGTAAAATAGGAAGTATTGTTGCCATAGAACCCTCTACTGGTGATATTCTTTGCATGGTATCTGCTCCTTCTTATGACCCTCATCTGCTGGTAGGACGTGACAGAGGAAAGCACCATCTGGAACTGTCGCGTGACAGTTGGAAACCTCTGCTTAACCGGGCTGTTTCGGGAACATATCCTCCGGGTTCTACTTTTAAGACGTCACAGGCTCTTACCTTTATGCAGGAAGGTATTATATCACCTACTCAGACTTTTTATCCATGTTATCACGGATTCGTGTATGGCGGTCTTCGTGTGGGTTGTCATGCTCACGGTTCTCCCTTGCCTTTGATACCGGCTTTGGCAACTTCATGTAACGGTTATTTCTGTTGGGGATTGTATTATATGTTCAGTAACCGTACCAAATATAAAACCGTGCAGCAAGCTATGACTACGTGGAAAGACTACATGGTGTCGATGGGCTTCGGTTATCAGTTGGGAGTCGATATTCCCGGTGAACGGCGTGGAATGATTCCTAATGCAGCTTTTTACGATAAGGCTTATCGCGGATCCTGGAACGGTCTTACCGTTATCAGTATTGCCATTGGTCAGGGTGAAGTTACTCTCACGCCGCTTCAGATAGCCAATTTGGGAGCTACAATAGCCAACCGTGGATATTTCATAACGCCTCATGTGGTACATTCCATTGAAGGTGGACGGCTTGACAGCATTTACTATGAACGCCGTTACACTAAGGTGGAGCCACGTTATTATGAAGAAGTGGTGCAAGGTATGCGTCAGGCGGTTCTTGCCGGAACGTGCCGAGGTGCAAATATTCCGGACATAGAAGTTTGTGGAAAAACCGGTACGGCACAGAATCGCGGACATGACCATTCGGCTTTTATGGGATTTGCTCCGATGAACAATCCAAAGATTGCCATAGCCGTATACGTAGAGAATGGTGGATTTGGAGCTGTATATGGTGTGCCCATTGGAAAGTTGATGATTGAAAAATATCTGAAAGGCAAACTGTCGCCCGAGAGTGAGGAGCAGGCAAAAGTCATTCAGGCAAAACGTATAATGTATGGTGACCAAGAACGTTAGTTTTATAAAATCCGTTGATTGGGTAATTATTGCCTTATATCTGGTTTTGGTAATTTGTGGATGGTTTAGCATCTGCGGTGCCAGTTATACGTATGGCGAACCCGACTTCCTGAGTTTTGATACACGTGCCGGAAAACAGCTTATATGGATTGGTTGTTCGCTGGCAATCGGTTTTGTTCTGCTCATGCTTGAGAAGAAGTTGTATGAGATGTTGGCGTATGTTTTTTATGCGTTGATTATACTGTTACTGATAGCTACCATATTTGTAGGAAGTGATATCAAAGGTTCTCATTCCTGGATACGGTTGGGAGGAGGTGTCAATCTTCAGCCTGCCGAATTTGCCAAGGCTGCAACTGCGTTGGCTTTGGCGCGTTATATGAGTTCTTATGGTTTTTCCATGCATAATCTGCGTGATTTGCTCAAGGTTATCGGTTTGATAATGCTGCCTATGCTGATAATTATAATGCAGAAGGAGATGGGGTCCGCACTGGTTTTTCTGTCTTTTTTTCTGATGCTTTATCGCGAAGGGATGTCTGGAGCTTTTCTTTTTTCTGGTATTTGTGCAATAGTGTATTTTATTGTAGGTATCCGTTTTGCGGATGTGCCTTTATGGGAGATGCCTGTTTCTACGGGTGAGTTTGTGGTACTGTTTCTTATTCAGTTATGTACGGCTGGTATGTTGGGTACTTATATCCGTAAAAAATCACTGATGTATTGGACAGGAGGAATTATTCTGGGAGTTACTGGAGTTGCGTTGCTGTTTTCTTTATACGTAATCCCTTTTGATGTTGCCTGGATACAGTTAGGCTTGTGTATACTTCTTATCTTATATTTGATTTATATGTGGCTGCGTGAGCGCATTAATAACTTTGCATATATTGCCATGTTTATTTTAGGGTCGGTTGTATTCTTTTATTCCAGCAATTATGTTTTTTCAGAAGTGCTCAGCGAACATCAAAAGCCGCGTATAGAGGTCGTGCTTGGGATGAAAGAAGATCTTACCGGTGCAGGTTATAATGTTAATCAGTCGAAGATAGCGATTGGCTCGGGAGGTCTTACCGGAAAGGGCTTTTTGAATGGCACACAGACTAAACTGAAATATGTTCCCGAGCAGGATACAGATTTCATCTTTTGTACGATAGGTGAGGAGCAAGGCTTTTTGGGGGCTTCTGCTGTGCTTTTGTTGTTTTTGGCCTTTATATTACGTATTATGGCTCTGGCAGAACGGCAGCCCGATGCTTTTGGACGGGTATACGGATATTCTTTGGTCGGAATATTCCTTTTTCATTTGTTTATCAATGTAGGTATGGTATTGGGTATTACGCCTGTTATCGGTATTCCTTTGCCGTTTTTCAGTTACGGAGGTTCCTCGCTTTGGGGATTTACCATATTGCTGTTTATCTTTATTCGGATAGATTCTGCCCGTAAGAGAGTCTGATTCCTATATCGGTAATACCCTGTATCTCTTTTTCTTTCATGAAGTGGGTAATCTTGAAGAGCGGATGTGTATTTTTTTGCAGGCGGATGGCCTTGAAGGGAATACTCTTCTGATAGGAACCGCTCAGTCCGTTTCCGTCGAACTTGCCAGTGTTGTCGGTCAGTCTGCATTCTATGGTATCTGTGCGGAATGTAAGCGAGTCGGCTTCATTGTGTGATACGAGTAGCCATACTGACTGATAAGGATACTCCTGTGTATGTCTGATTTCAATATAAGCCTGGCATTGTGATTCCTCTCTCTGTTCCTGAAGCTGCAGATACAGAGTGTCATTCTTGCTCCATCCGGTTGACGGTACGGAGCAGAACGAATGGTAGTTGTCTGCCGGTAAACAAGATGCTGCCGACATTCCTGTCAGCAGCATGCATGTATAAAGGCTTATTTTAAAGAAATTCATTGCTGTTCGTTTCCTTTTTTGTTTTCTGTTCGTGCGGGTACGTTTTTCACCGGTTTCTGTTCAATCAGTAACGGTGCCTTTGTTCCCTGTTCCTGATTGCGGTTCTTTTCTTGTTGGTTCCGGTTGTTTCCGTTTCCCTTGTTGTTGCGTCCTTTCGGACGGTTTCCGCCGTTACCTTTATTAGGTTGTTGAGACTGTTCCTGTGGAGCATTCGGCTTGTTCTCGTCATTGTTTTTCGGACGGTTGTTTCCTTCGCGCTGGCGTTTTTCCTGTCCGTTGTTCCGCTTGTCTCTCGGTTGCTGTTTCTTCTCTCCATTTTCCGGTTGAGGCTGTTTCTGCGCGTTGTTCTTTCCGTTTTCCGGCTTGTTGTTTTCCTGTCTGTCTCCTTCCGGTTTGCTGTTCGCATTCTTGTTGTTATCGGCTACAGGTTGAGCCTGCTGGCTGTTGTTGGCAGGAGTATCTTTTTTCTTTTTCTTTTTCTTTTTGCTCTTGTCAAAGCGGGTTACACTTTCCTGTTCCAGCAAGTCGACCGGACGTTTTGCCTCGTTGGCACTTTCTTCCAGACTGTCAGGTTTGATGCCGGCACGATTCATGTTGATAACCTCAAAAGCTCTGCGTCCGGTAATGGTTACGATGTTGGCAGCAAAGTTCTTGTCGGTAGAATAGGTGATGAGACCTTTCAGGATGTCCGATTTGAAGTAATAGAAGGTTCCGTCTTTGGTTTCCAGTTCTATTTCGCGTGAAGGCATCCGTTTGTTGCATTCCACATATGCGTCAATTTCGTAGTTGAGACAGCACTTCAGTTTGGCACATTGTCCGGCCAGTTTCTGTGGGTTGAGTGATATGTCCTGAATGCGGGCAGCATTGGTCGAAACCGATATGAAGTTGGTCATCCAGGTAGCGCAGCACAATTCTCGTCCGCAAGGGCCTATACCTCCAATGCGTCCGGCTTCCTGACGTGCACCGATTTGTTTCATTTCAATTCTTACCCTGAATACTTCTGCCAGAACCTTGATTAGTTGGCGGAAGTCTACACGTTCGTCGGCAATATAGTAGAATATGGCTTTGTTTCCGTCGCCCTGATATTCCACATCGCCAATCTTCATGTTGAGATTCAGGTTGGCGGCAATTTGTCGTGAACGTATCATCGTGTCGTGTTCACGTGCCTTCGCCTCTTCGTATTTTTCCATGTCCACCGGTTTTGCCTTACGGTATATGCGTCGTATTTCAGCATCCGGTTTCAGGTTTGCCTTTTTCATTTGCAGGGGAACAAGTCTTCCTGTAAGTGTCACGGTTCCGATATCGTGTCCCGGACTGGCTTCTACAGCCACAATGTCTCCTTTTTCGAGCTTTATGTGGTTACTGTTCTTGTAATACCCCTTTCTTGTATTCTTGAACTGCACCTCTACCATATCGAAAGCCTCTTCACATTCAGTGATATCGGCCATCCAGTCATAGGTGTTCAGTTTATTGTTTTGCGGTCCGCATCCTTTTGCCGATAGCGTTCCATGTCCGTTTTTTAATTTAAAGTTGGTCATAATCAGCGTCTGTTATTGTTTAAGGAGCATGATTGTCTTAAGGGTGAGGTCAAAAAATACCATGTTGGCATTGACATTCTGTTCAATGTGTACCTGTGCTTCGGCGAGTTCGTTCATCAGTTTGATAACGTTCCGTTCGTTGATAAACGGTGCAAATCTCACCGAGAAATTTCGTTCTTCACGGTTCATGTAGTTCAGTTCACCCCGATGGAAGTTGAATATAAAGTTTTCGCGAATCATGTGCTGGCAGTATTCCAGAAATCTTTTTTGCTGTTCGCGTCCCATCGCTGCAATGTTTTCACTCCATTTCTTTAAATCTTTGATATTTCTCATGTAGGCAAGCCGCATCAGACTTATGAAAAGCTCCAGGAACAGACGTTTCTCTTCATTCAGGTGAATGGTCTGCATGGCCAGGATGTAGTTCCCGTTTGAAGCCCTTGCAATGTCTGCAGCATCTTCTTTTTGTATACCGAACCGTCCGGTTAGTTCGGCAATGATATCCTCGTCGGTCAGACGTGGTATCTGAATGCGCTGTGTACGGCTCAGGATAGTGGGCAGTATCTGTTCCGGATTGTCCGATACGAGTATGAATACCGTTTGTGCCGGTGGTTCTTCAAGCAGTTTCAGCAACTTGTTGGCACATTCAGTTTTCAGCTTTTCGGGCAGCCACATGATAACCGTTTTGTATCCTCCTTCGCTCGATTTCAGACTGAGTTTCCGCAACAGCTCGTCGCTTTCTTTCACGAAAATCTGCGGTTGCTGTTTTTCGGCACCGATGACTGTCATCCAGTCGCCCAGACTGAAATACGGAGTCTGTTCCAGTAACTGACGCCATTCGCCGATGAAATCGTCCGATACGGTATCGGTCTTTGTCTTGATTACGGGAAATACGAAGTGCAGGTCGGGATGTGCCAGCTTATTGAACTTTACACATGACGGACATGTGCCGCATGCATCGTCACCGTTGGGATGCTGGCAGTTGATGTAACGGGCATAAGCTATGGCAAGGGCCAGTTTGCCGCTCCCTTCCGGTCCGCAGAAAAGTTGTGCGTGTGGAATGCGGTTCTCTCTGACTTCAAGCAACAGGCGCTGCTTTACTTCCTTTTGTCCTATTACATCTTTAAAAAACAATGCTCACTCAGTATTAATCGGTTTAAAATATCTGTTTGGCTACCTCACGTATGCTGTTTACGGCCGATACGGTATAGAAATGTATACTCGGAACGCCGGCGGCAATCAGTTCCTTGCACTGTGCCACACACCATTCTACACCCAGTGCTGCTGCTTCTTCATTGCTTTTGCACTTGATGGCCTCTTTGGCCAGTTCTTCGGGCAAATCTACTTTGAATGTTTTTGGAATCATGTTGAGCTGCGACAGTTTGGCAAAAGGCTTGATACCCGGAATAATAGGTATGTTGATGCCTTCGCTGCGCACTTTCTTCACGAAGTCAAAATATTTTCGGTTGTCGTAGAAAAGCTGTGTTACGGCGTATTCAGCTCCGGCTTCTACTTTCTTTTTCAGCCAGTATATATCCTGTTCCATGTTGGGGGCTTCTTCATGCTTTTCCGGATAACATGCCACTCCGTAATGGAAAGGCGTTCCTGTTACCTTGATAGGCGAGCCGTCAACAAAGAGTCCCTTGTTAAAGTCATTAATCTGTTGTTGCAGTTCCACTGCATGTGCGTATCCGTCTGCCTCGGGGACGAACATGTTCTCATGCTTGGCCTTGTCACCCCGTAGCACAAGAAGGTCGGTTATGCCCAGAAATTGCAGGTCAAGGAGTACGTACTCCGTTTCTTCTCTCGTAAAGCCGCTGCATAAGATATGCGGAACTACCGTTATGTTGTATTTGTTTTGTATGGCGGCTGCAACAGCTACTGTTCCCGGACGACGACGCAGACGGCTGCGCTGAAACAGTCCGTTACCCAGGTCTTTATATACATACTCGCTCCGGTGAGTGGTTATGTTTATGTATTTGGGGTCGAACTCGCGCAAGGTGTCAATCGTCTGGTAGAGTTTCTCGATGCCTGTTCCTTTCAGGGGCGGGAGAATCTCAAAAGAGAAAGCTGTTTTATTGTTTTCCTTTATTAAATCAATAACCTTCATGTATTTTGTTTAAGTTCTTCTTTAAAAAGCAAAGATAGGAAAATTTGGAAATATACTACCGTGATGTATCGGAAAAAGTATACCTTTGTACAAACTAACTAACGAACTTATCGCAGAATATGGAAAAAAGAAAGAGTTGCATAATAACGTTTTCGCCTACCCGCACGTCGGCAAAGGTGGCTGCGGCTGTAGCACGAGGCCTGCAGTGTGAACATGTATCGGAGATGGATTTGACATGTCATCAGCTGAACGAAGCTGTGACGGTGAGTGCCGACAGCATAGCTGTAATATCTGTTCCCGTATATGCCGGACGTGTGGCGCCGTTGGCCGTGCAGCGTCTGAAACAGGTTCATGGTGAACACACACCGGCCGTACTGCTGACAGTATACGGAAACCGTGATTACGAAGATGCATTGGTAGAGTTGCGTGACTTGATGCAGAGTCAGGGTTTTGTACCTCTGGCTGCCGCAGCTTTTGTGGGCGAGCATTCATACAGCCGTCCCGGTATGCCGGTTGCTGAGGGACGTCCTGATGCCGATGACCTTCAAAAAGCTGAGGACTTTGGCCGCAGCTGTGCAGAAAAATATATGGCCCTGACCGATGTTGACAAGCTGGAACCGTTTTATATAAAAGGCAACGTGTCTTATCGTGTGGTAGGTCCTTCTACTCCGCAAGCCCCCGTATGGAATGAAGAACTCTGTACCTCGTGCGGAACCTGTATCGATGTTTGTCCTACAGCATCTATCCGTATGGATGAAAACAGTGAAGTACATACCGAACCGGCTACCTGCATCAAGTGCTGTGCCTGCGTGAAAGCCTGTCCGGCAGGTGCACTGGTATTCGATACTCCTTATACGGCCATGCTTCATACCAAGTTCAGCGCACGCCGTGAGCCGGAGACGTTTATTTGAAACATGCTTAGTGAATAACTTTGATAATACTGAATGGATATGAAATTTATATCATGGAATGTGAATGGCCTGAGAGCCTGCGAAACAAAAGGGTTTCGGGAGGCGTTCCGCACACTGGACGCCGATTTCTTTTGCCTGCAGGAAACCAAGCTGCAGGGTGGACAGATTGAGATGGAGTTTGAGGGATATACTTCTTACTGGAATTATGCCGAGAAGAAGGGATATTCCGGTACGGCAATATTCACCCGTCACACTCCGCTGTCGGTAACATACGGACTGGGTATTGAAGAACACGATCATGAAGGACGTGTCATTACGCTTGAAATGCCGGAGTTTTATCTGATTACAGTCTATACCCCCAATTCGCAGGACGGCCTTAAGCGGCTTGATTACCGCATGACATGGGAGGATGCCTTCCGGGCTTACATGCAGGAGCTCGACAAGAAGAAACCCGTGATTGTGTGTGGTGACCTGAATGTGGCACATAAGGAGATTGACTTGAAGAACCCGAAGACCAACCGTATGAATGCAGGTTTCACCGATCAGGAACGTGAGAAGTTCCAGACGCTGCTCGATGCCGGATTTACCGATACCTTCCGTTATTTCTATCCCGACCAGGAAGGCATCTATTCGTGGTGGTCATACCGTTTCAAGGCTCGCGAAAAGAATGCGGGGTGGCGTATTGACTACTTCGTAGTGTCCGACCGTCTGCGTGAGAAACTTTCCCGAGCGTCCATTCATACCGAAATATTCGGTTCAGACCATTGTCCTGTAGAAGTAGATATAAACTTTTGATTTATAACGCTTATTGTCGACCAAGGCTCACCGTGCTGGCAACCAATCTCCAGCGTGGTGAGCCTTGGTTGTGAGTATGCTGAGCCTTTGCCGCCAGTTGGGGTGGATAGTGGGTACGGGTTTTGTTATAGAAGGAAGTAAAAAAAACAGCCCCGAATATCCGTATAAGACATTCAGGGCTGAAAAGGTTATTTAAGAGTATGTGTTATTATTTCATCTCCAGATAGTTGATTTTATCCATATCTCCGTAGTCGAGGTTTTCACCGGCCATACCCCAGATGAACATGTAGTTGCTGGTTCCGGCTGCTGCGTGGATTGACCACTCCGGTGACATGATAGCCTGTTCGTTGTGAAGCCATACCAGGCGCTCTTCCTGAGGTTCACCCATCAGGTGGCAGATAGCATTACCTTCGGGAACATTGAAATAGAAGTAAGCCTCAATACGGCGGCTGTGTACGTGAGGAGGCATGGTGTTCCATACGCTTCCCGGTTTAAGTTCGGTAAGTCCCATCTGAAGCTGGCAAGGACCTTCCTGCAATACGTTCTTTACGATAAGTTGGTTGATAACACGGTCGTTGCTTTCTTCCATCTTACCGGCAGCCATTGAGTTTGCTTTCAGTGAACCTTTACGGCCGTCGATGGTAATCCACTGAGTCTTGTATTCCTTGTGTGCAGTAGCTGAATTCAGATAGAACTTGGCAGGATTAGAAGCATCCTTGCTCTTGAAGGTTACTTTCTGGTTGCCGCGTCCTACATACAGTGCTTCTTTGAATTTCAGTTCGTATTCTTTTCCGTCGACAGTTACGATACCGTCTCCACCGATGTTGATAACACCCAATTCACGTGCAAAAAGGAAGTAAGGTGCTTTCAGAGGATCGATAGTATCGAGTGAAAGTTCTTTGTTTACAGGTACTGCACCACCGAAGATAAAACGGTCATACAATGAATAAGTCACATTAATCTGGTCAGCGACCATTACTTTTTCCATAACAAATGCGCTGCGCAGACGTTGGGTGTCATAGTTCTTCACATCCATCGGGTTGCAGGCAGTCTGCATGGTGTAATTTACTTGGGCTGAAGCTGTCAATACAGCGAAACCCATCATAACAGCAAGTGTTAACTTTTTCATAATCTACAATTTATAGAGGTTAATTTATTTATTCTCGTGTCTTGAAGCTTTGATAATGCGTACACGGTTGTAATACATCAGTCCCATGGTAATAATAACCAATATGGCCGAACCTACATATTTGAAACTGTAAGTCAGATGGAAGATAACCCATGAGAACAGACTGGATGCAAAGTCAAGTGCTCCACCCTGGAATCCTTCCGGAATGCGTACGGCAGCATCCTGGGTCTTCATGTATACATCTGCTGCTGCCATTGTAAAGTGAGGAGCAAGATTGGTTACGAAATAAAGACCTACGATGAGAGCAACAAGTCCCACGATGAAGGTTTTCAGTACGTTTCCTTTAGTAATAGGAAGTACGGCAGGGAACAGGTAGAACATTCCGGCCAGTGAAGCCAACGGAAGGAACTGGTTGCCCGGGAGGATAACTGAAAGGAACAATACTACCGGGATAAGAAGCAGTGAAACTACCAGTGTGGTAGGATGACCGATTACCAGCGCGGGGCTCATACCGATGTTAAGACCTGCACTGTTCTTGAATTTGCGTGCAATGAGTTCACGGGTTGCGTCAGAGATTGGTTTCAATCCTTCGATAAACAGTCCGGTGATACGCGGGATAAGTTCCATTACGGCTCCCATCTTGATACCGAGGCCAAGAATAGAAGGAATATTCTTTACCAGTTCATTACTGTCTTTGCAGGCAAGGGCACCGATAGCACATCCGACGATAACTCCAAGGAAAAGCGGTTCGCCCATGATTCCGAATTTCTTTTTCATTCCTTCGGCATCAATGTTCAGTTTGTCAAAACCGGGAATCATGTCAAGCAGCTTGTTGATAACTACTGCAAACGGAACAAATCCCTGGCAGAAGGGTTGCGGAATGGAGATACCTTCCATCTTGTCATAATAAGTCTGGAACTTGTCTGCTGTAAGGTCGGCCATGACAAGGGTAATGATGTAGCAGATGATAGCAGCGAAGAATCCCCACCAGATGTTGTCTGAAGCGAAGTATACTACAGCTCCGATGAATGCGAAATGCCAGTAGTTCCATAAGTCGATGTTTACTGTTTTGGTTGTCTTTGTCAGCAACATGACAATGTTTACTGCCAGGCAGACGGGGATGATGAATGCTCCTACAGAAGTATTGTAGGCAACAGAAGCTGCTGCCGGCCATCCCATATCAAATATTCCAAGGCTGAGGCCATAGATTTCGGTTACTTTTTTCAAAGGATCGCCCAAGCTGTCGGTAAGCAATGCTGTGATGACAGAAAGTCCCACGAAACCGACTCCTACCAGGAGACCGCTTTTCAGTGCTTTTCCAAATTTAATTCCAATACACACGCCGAGTATCGTAAAGATGATAGGCATCATGACGGCTGCCCCAAGACCGATAATGTAGCTGAATACTGCTTCCATGTTTCTTGTTTTTAATTGTTATAATAGTTTTAAGGTGTTAGTTGTTTGCAAAAATACTATTTTTCTGTCAATTAGTTACTTTATAATGTTATCTTTTACTGTTTTCGGATGTCTTATTGTTGTCTGCTCCATATCCGAACAGGGCAAAATCGCCCATGCACGGGTCGTCAGGAAAGAGTTCACACAGAGCTTGTGTAATTTTCCGGGCTGCCTGAAGCGAGAACTGCGGCTTGTCAATGAGCCCCAGCTGAAATGCCGTCTGGCAGACATGGGTATCAAGTGGAATAATCAGGTCTTTGGCGTCAAAGTGAGTCCATATGCCGAAATCCACTTCAGAGTCTTTTCGTATCATCCACCGCAGAAACATGTTCAGTTTCTTTTGCGGGCTTTTGGAAGAGACACCCAGAAAACTGCAAAGACGCTCCATAGGTGTTCCCTGATACTGAAGCAATGCATTTTCAAGGTTGCCGTATTGGGAACAGGCTTCATAAAGTTTGGTGAAGTAGTTCCTGAACTGTCCGTATGACAGCATGCGGTAGAAGCTTTCCTGTTTCCCGGTTGGGAAATCGTACTCCCATTGTCTGGACATCACATAGGCGTGGGGATGTCTGTGCATTAAGGAGTCAAGTTCTTCGGCTTTCCGGATAATCTGTTTTCTGCTTCCGAAACTGAGTATGGCCGTTAGCAGACCGCTGACTTCTATGTCATTCCGGTCTGAATACCGGTGCGGAAACTGAACCGGGTCATCTTTGATAAATGCCTGCTTGTGGTAAGTCCGGGCCCATTGGTACAGCAGTTCTTTGGTCTCTTCTGTCATGTTACTGTTCACTGGCTGTCGGGTTATTCGTATGGAGTGTGCTGGGTGTCCGATTCCTGTGTTACGAGAATCTTGTCAATACGGGCACCGTCCATGTCCATGATTTCAAAGTTAAATCCTTTCCACGATACTTTTTCTCCGGAATTGGGGATATGCTCCAGCAATTCCAGAATAAGACCTCCGATGGTATTGTAATTGTTGTTGTTGTCGTACAAGTCTTCTTTTTCGAAATATGACAGGAAGTTGTAGATGGAACATTGTCCGTCAATCAGCCAACTGTTGTTGTCACTCCGTTTGATGATGTCGGGCTCGTGATGTACTTCTTCAATGGTACCTACCAGTCCTTCAAGAATGTTTTTCAGCGTGATGATACCCTGACAGCTTCCGAATTCGTCACAGATAAGTGCCTGGCTGATTTTCTTTTCCTTCATTTGTTCCAAAGCCTTGTATACGCTCATGTTTTCATGGAAGAAGGTTGCGTAATGCATTACGTTTTTCAGGTTGAAATCTTCCTTGTCGAGCTGGAATATAAGGTCTTTCAGGGTTACGATTCCTTCCACATCGTCGAACGAACGGTTTATGACCGGATACATGTCGTAAAGGTTCTCCTGCAGAGTTGCCTTGATTTCGTCTTTGGTCATATTGATGTCGAGGGCGATGATGTCTGAGCGGTATTTCATCAGTGAGCTCACTTTCAGGTCGCCCAATAGGAATACTCTTTCCACGATGTCCTGTTCCACTTCCTGCACTTCACCGTCTTCCATTCCTTCCTGTACGATTGATTTGATTTCTTCTTCGGTAACTTTTGCTTCAGCTTCCTTGATACCCAGAAGGTTTACGATGCTTTCTGTACTTTTTGCCAGAATCCAGACAAAAGGTGCAGCTATTGCCGACAGGCAGTTCATCGGACGTGCTACAATCTTGGCTACCTTTTCGGCTACACTCAGTCCGATTCTCTTTGGAACCAGCTCTCCGAAAATAATGGTAAGATAGGTTACCAGAATGACGATGATACATTGGGCTGTCAAGGCTGCATAAGAAGAATGCACACCCCAGCTGACGAGTACGGCTGCAAAGTCGTCCGACAGTTTGGCGCCGGAATAGATACCGGTAAGGATTCCGATGAGCGTGATACCTATTTGTACGGTCGATAAGAACTTGTCTGGATTGTTGGCCAGTTTCAGTGCGGTCTGTGCGCCTTTGTTACCTTTCTTTATATCGGTGTTCAGACTTGATTTGCGTGCCGAGATTACGGCAATCTCCGACATGGAGAATATACCATTTAATAATATAAGTATAATGATTATGACTATTTCGTTCATATGAATGAATGTAAGAAAACGGTGTTTTTATTGTTGAATAAAAAAATAGAGGATAATTGATATCTTCAGGAGCATACGCACAAAGACATTATCGTGTGCATATATCCTTTATTAAAACAGACAGAGTGTCTAAATCCGATAAAAGAACATCGGAGCAATGATATGTTTTTCCAAATGTTTGGGGAGTGCTGTATTGTAAACCTCAGCATATCGGTCGGGCCTGTTCAGAAATATGTTGGGTTGTCTGAACGGATACAGGCGTACATTCTCGTATTGTCTTCTTTTTAAAGACGAAGAATGTGAGAAAAGTACATCATTGCTGTTTTTTATCTGTAGAGAAACTGATTGTGGTTGCACTTTTTCTATGTCCTGATGCATGAAAACAGAAGCCGGTTCATTCTCTTGTAATGAACGGGAACTTATGAGAGCCAATAAGAAAAGCAACAATATATATGTAAAAGTGTAATGTTTCATTGAGTCGCAAATATAACAAGAATTTGATTGCACATAACCGGGAACCTGAAACTTTTATATTATTTAATAGGATATATGGGGGAGAAAACCTTTTTGGAAAGTATTTCCCCGGTTTGCCTGTTCCGGTGTAAGCGTATTATGTGCATGGATGGCTTTTTGGATTACCAGAATTTGTTGCTTGCGGCATTATACTCAAAACCAGCCTGGGCCAGAGTGTCGATTATATATTGTTTGCTGACGTGCAGATCTTCGCACAGTTCATCAAGCGAAGGGTAGATGTCACGGAGTTTCATGTTGATAACGCTAAACAGCATTATTGGGTCTTTTGGTAGTTCCATAATTGTTTTACTTTCTTTAGACGTGCAAAGTTAGCGCTTTTCTTTCATATATATACTTATCGGGTTGAGATATTTTGAAGTATCAGAGTGTACTGTATGTTTCTCCTTTTGCAAAAATCCGTTATCCGGGTCTGAAAGTTTATCCTTAGGCTGAGGATAAACTTTTCAGTGAGTATTTGTGTGTTTGGGGAGCTGTTGTTTCTGAGTTTTCTGCCGGTCCGGTATATGAAACCGTGGGATGACTGATATTTGAAGGATATATACTACCGTTGCTCTTCTTGTCGGCTTTTGTTCTGTATAGGCGGTAGCTAATAAAAGGAAAATGAATGTTCTGTGCATTTCTGTTTGAAATCTTTTTCTTTATAAATATGTACTTTTGTTACATAAAGTATGATTTTATGGATAAAATGTTTTTGTATATCGAAAAAATATATATTTTTGCATCGTGATAAACTAAAGAGAACAAAGGATATTATCAAAATTGAATGTCTATGAATGCAACTAACGTATTAGAGGATTTGAAGAGAAGATTTCCTAATGAACCTGAGTATCATCAGGCTGTGGAAGAAGTTTTAAGTACAATCGAAGAGGAATACAACAAACATCCGGAGTTTGATAAGGTAAATCTTATTGAACGCTTGTGTATTCCTGACAGAGTTTACCAGTTCCGTGTTACATGGGTAGATGATCAGGGCAATGTACGTACAAACATGGGATACCGTGTACAGCATAACAATGCGATTGGTCCGTATAAGGGAGGTATCCGTTTCCACGCTTCTGTAAATCTGGGAATCCTTAAATTCCTGGCATTCGAACAGACTTTCAAGAATTCATTGACTACGCTTCCTATGGGTGGCGGCAAGGGAGGTTCTGATTTCTCTCCGCGCGGTAAGTCAAATGCAGAGGTGATGCGTTTCTGTCAGGCATTTATGCTTGAGTTGTGGCGTCATGTAGGACCGAATACTGATGTTCCTGCCGGTGATATAGGTGTTGGCGGACGTGAAGTGGGTTACATGTTTGGAATGTACAAGAAACTGTCACATGAGTTTACCGGAACATTTACAGGTAAGGGTATTGAGTTCGGCGGTTCACTGATTCGCCCTGAGGCTACCGGTTACGGAAATATTTATTTCTTGCAGGAAATGTTGAAAACAAGAGGACTTGATCTTAAAGGTAAGGTTTGCCTGATTTCCGGTTCTGGAAATGTGGCTCAATATACAGCAGAGAAAGTGCTCGAACTGGGAGGTAAGGTTGTTACCATGTCCGACTCTGACGGATATATCTATGACCCGGACGGCATCGACCGCGAAAAACTGGATTATATCATGGAACTGAAAAACCTGTATCGTGGACGTATTCGTGAATATGCAGAAAAATATGGCTGCAAATATGTTCCGGGTGCAAAACCATGGGGAGAGAAAGGAGATATCGCACTTCCGTCAGCAACACAGAATGAAATCAACGGAGATCATGCCCGTCAGCTGGTGGCAAACGGTGTGATTGCTGTTTCAGAAGGTGCAAACATGCCTTCAACACCTGAGGCTATCCGTGTGTTCCAGGAAGCCAAGATTCTTTATGCTCCGGGTAAGGCTGCCAATGCAGGAGGTGTTTCTGTTTCCGGACTGGAAATGACACAGAATGCAATCAAGTTGAGCTGGACAAAAGAAGAAGTGGATGAACGCTTGAAGAGCATTATGAAGAATATTCATGAAGCTTGCGTTAAGTACGGAACAGAACCGGATGGCTATGTGAACTATGTTAAGGGAGCTAATGTAGCCGGCTTCATGAAAGTGGCAAAAGCCATGATGGCGCAAGGTTTAGTATAAAGGCTCACTACTGTCCACTAAAAATGGACAAGGTTAAAAATTAAATAAATTCGGTTCACTTGAATCATATCGGTCTTTGACATTTTTGAAATTCGA
>OBKR01001442.1_pt1 | contig 20605 bp, 21 predicted proteins | sample 1518991 | NCBI WGS metagenome assembly OBKR01 (sample SAMEA2452117, study PRJEB22498) | human gut metagenome | biome: human feces; feature: human gut; material: feces | place: Australia | collected 2012
CGGCCAGCCAAAGGACGCCGGGCAGCAGGAACAGCCCCGCGCCGGTGGTCAGCGTCAGGTACAGGCACAGGACCAGCAGGGCGGCGGAGGCAACGGCGCCCACCGCATAGGCCACGCGGTCGGCGGTGTAGGGCTCGGTGCAGAGCGCCGTCAGCAGCCAGAGGAGGCGGCCGCCGTCCATAGGGCGGACCGGCAGCAAATTCAGCGCGCCCAAGATCAGGTGGGCACCGGCAAAGGGGGCCAGGGGCGGCCAGCCGGTCAGGGACAGCAGCGCCCAGAGCAGGAGGTTGCAGCCGGGGCCGGCGGCCACAGGGTCAGGCGGCGGGGCGGCGTGTGGAGCGCATGGAGGGTCAGGACGTGGGCCAGCTCGTGGCACAGGGCGGCGGATAGGAGCGCGGCAGGCAGGGTCAACCCTCGGGAGAGCAGCAGAAACGCCGCCAGCAGCACCAGCGCAGAGGGCGAGACGGTGAGGGCGGCGGATGGCTTACGCAAATGTAACATAATAAATGGGGTTCAGATAGGTGTCGTCGTGGTGAAGTTCAAAATGCAGGTGAAAGCCGGTGGCACGGCCGGTATCCCCCATCTCGGCGATGGGGTCGCCGACCCTCACCTGCTGGCCGTCGGAGGCGGTGATCTTACGGCAGTGGGCATAAAGAGTGGAAAAACCGCCGGCGTGGGTGACGGTGACGTAGCTGCCCAAGTCGGTGCTGCTGCCGATAGCCGTCACCGTTCCATCGGCAAAGGCGCGGATGACTGCGCCCTCCTCCCCCGCGATGTCCAGGCCGTAGTGAAATCGACCGTCGCCCTCCAGGGGGTCGCTGCGGCAGCCGAACAGTGAGGTGATCTGACCCGCCGCGACCGGGTCAACGTAGTCGAAGTCCAGGACCCGCTGGAGCATCTCCACATTGTCCGGCAGTGTCTCCGACCGGGAGACAGCGGGGGCGGCGGGTATCTCCGACGTGCCGAAAACGGCGGTGTAAGCATCGTTGAGGGCGTCAGAGACGGTGGATCCGTCCGCAAAGGCCCGGCCGGCAGCGGAGAACACCTCTACGAAGTCGGTATCGGCACCCAGCAGATCCAGCAGCGTGGCGCGGCAGCGATCCAGCGCCGCCGGAAAGAGAAATTTCATGGCAATGACCGCCAACAGCAGCGCGGCGGAGATCACCAACTGGGCCATACGGCGACGGACGCCGGGAACGGGCGCCGCAGCGGACTTCGTCCGGTCCGGGCGGGGCGTGGGGCGAGACGGGGCTTTGCGGGGCGGGACACTGCGGCGGGACGGAGCTATGCGTTTACCGGCGTAGGACACGGGGCGCTGGGACATGGCGGAACACCTCCTTCTTTTCCAGAGCACTATATGCAATAGACGAAGGCGTTAGACATACAAGTGAAAGTTGGGAAATTATACTTGACAGCCGCGCCGTCAGGAAATATAATGGGAGGGCTGACGGGGTGTAGCGCAGCTGGTAGCGCGCTTGGTTCGGGACCAAGAGGCCGGGGGTTCAAGTCCCCCCACTCCGACCATGCAGAGTGTCCTTATAGGATTTGAGTATCCTGTAACGGGCACTCCGCATTTTTTATTTCCAATCTTATACCGCAACCTCTGCCGGGGCGTAGCTGACAGCTACGCCCTTTCTCGTTTCCATGATGATGTCAGCCTCCGGGATCTTCTTGCGGTCAGGCACTTCAAAGGCACCGATACAGTTATAGTGAATAACAATCCGCTGATTGGTGACGCCGTCCCGTTTTTCCGCATGGTACACGTCGATATGGTCAATCAGCTCGGACACCATACGCTGGGTAATTTTCGTAACATGAGTATAGCGCCGTACCATTTGCAGATAGTCCTCCATATCCATCTGCTGTCCTTCGGCCTTTTTCAGTTCCAGCCGCAAGGCTTTGATCTTTGCGCTGATCTCGCCCTGCTCCTGCTCGTATCGCTTTGACATCCTGGCAAACCGGGCATCGTCAATCTTTCCTGCCACATTATCCTCATATAGCCTTTCAAAGAGCATATCCAATTCCTTGTCACGGGTCAGTAGCGCATTTAATTCCCGTTGTTTCCGCGCCCGGTCATTTTCAGCGACCTTTGCGGAACGGCCAAGCATGGTTTTTACGAAGTCGTGTTCGTACTCGTTGGCAAAGGCGGCCAGACGGTTGACCTCATACAGCACCACCTGCTCCAGAAAATCCAGACGGATGTAATGTGTTGCCGAGCATTTCCGCAAACCGGAATTGTGGTTTTGACAGCTGAAATACTTGATGTCGTGGTTTTTCTGGTTGAAGTGGAAGTTGAGATTGCCACCGCACTCGGGGCATTTCAGCCGCCCGGAGAACACGCTTGGCTCTTGGGTAACGGTGGGTTTCTTGCGGCGGGTTCCTTTCTGCATGGTCTGCACTTTTTCCCATGTGGCCCGGTCAATGATCGGCTCATGGACATTGAGAAAGATAGCTCGGTTTTCCTCCGGGTTTTCAATGCGCCGTTTCATTTTGTAGGATTTGGAATAGCTCTTGAAGTTAATGACATCTCCGCAGTATTCCTGCAAGGTGAGAATTTTCTTGATGGTGGTATGTCCCCATTTGGTAGGCTCCAGCGTGCTTTTGGAGCCACTGCGGTTGACGCCCTTGCTCCGCCAATAGTAGGTGGGATTGACGATGCCATCAACTCCCAAAGCGTTTGCAATTTCCGCCAATCCATACCCCTCTAACGCCATGTCATAGATACGCCGTACCACATCAGCGGCCTCCGGGTCAATCACCCAAAAGCGGGAATCATCCGGGTTTTTGATATAGCCATAGGGCGGCTGGGACAGTGGAATACCAGCGTTGCCTTTCATCTTGTTGACGATTTTCCGCTTCTTCGAGATGTCCTTGGCATACCATTCATTCATAATATTGCGGAACGGGGTAAACTCGTTGTCTCCCTCGTCACTGTCCACACCGTCAGATACGGCGATTAACCGCACATCATGTTCCGGGAAAAATTCTTCCGTCAGCTTGCCGACCTCGATGTAGTTGCGTCCCAGCCGGGACAGGTCTTTGACAAACACAGCGGAGATATACCCGGCTTCAATAGCGGTTATCATTTTCTGAAATCCGGGCCGCTTCATAGTAGTGCCCGTGATCCCATCATCCACGAAAAACAAGGTATCTGCATAACCTTTTTCTTTTGCTGCCTTTTGGAGTATCTTCTTCTGATTTTGGATACTGTTGGACTCGGTGTCCATGTTATCGTCGCGGCTCAGCCGGCAATAGAGGGCGGCGGTGCCAAAATTGTGATTACCCGACAGTTTCAAAATGTCCTCCTTCCACGGGTGTCGGACAATCAGTATTTCCAAGTATATTGTACCCCCGACTGCCGCTCGTGTTAAGGATGTCGCCGTTTTCCAAATCCGCCAGCATGAGTTTTAGGAGAATGTCCTCCATCGTTTCTCCCGATCTTTTGTCCTTATAGACCGGGGTAACGATGAAATGAATTTTGCCCACTTGATAGGTGTACTGCTCCGGCATTACGCCTCCTTTCGCATAGATAAAACCAAGGGACGGCGACGCAGCGCCGCCCCTTGGTCCTTCCCTGAGAGGGGGACTTCGGGACAACTTGTCCCAAAGTTCACCCCTCGTATACCAAGGACAGAAAACAGGCAAAACCGGGGGTATATTACCAATTTTCTTTCAGATACTCTTTCATGCTCTCAAGGCCCCGCAGGACGGAGCCTCGCACTGAGCCGCTATGTACGCCCTCGGCTCGTCCAACCTCGGAAAAGCGTTTACCGTCAATGACACACGCCTCCACACGGCGGCCCTGCGTTTCGGGCAAAGTGTTCAGCGCGTTCCAGAGGTAGAAAAACCGTTCCTGCCGCAGCACCAGCTCTTCCGGGGACGGCTCATGCAGACAAGCCGAATATTCAATGCCGTCATCGCAGTCCAGCGAATACTGCGCCTTGTTGCGGGTAACACGGCGGCGGTAGGCGGCCTCATACCGCTTGTCGGCCTTCAGTTCTTCCGCTACTTCGTCGGAAATCTCAACATATTCATCGTGGGTGTACCAAGCGTAAAAGTCCTTCAAATTGATCGTAGTCATTATATTTTCCTCCGTTCAGATTTTTGTGGTGGGTTGATAAGCGATTTGAACGGAGGTGCGGCGGGGATCGGCATCCGGGGCAGCCCTTACCGACCTTGGGACAAGTTGTCCCAAAGTAGGCATAGAAAAACGCGCTTGCATGGCGCAGAGCCACACAAGCGCGTGAAATGATATATTCATTTACATACTGGCAGATTTCATATCCAAGGCCGGACTTGCCCGGAGGGGAAGCTACGCTTTTTTTAGCAGGTGAAGATCATGCGTACAATAAAAAAGCAAAATGAACACAACGATCCCTCCTTGGAAACCGCCGTGTCCTTAAAAAAGGGCGACTTTAATACACCCCCCGTAAATCCATTTTTTCAAAAGGAAAACGGCGGCTTGAAATGCAATATTTCAAAGCCGCCGTCATCTTTGCAAAGCCGGACGGCTTCTGCTCAGGTGTTATTCGACATTCTCAATCGATTCGACAATGTTCATTTTTGCAATAGAGCGCAGCGGGATCGCCGTTGCCAGCAGGCAGGCCGCAACAGAAACCACAGCAACCTCTATAATCGCCATGACGGGAACGGTAACAAGCTGTAAGGTGTCCGTCTTTGCTGCCCCGACAAAGATACAGCAGACATACCCCAACACCGCACCAATCACAGACGCAAAGATAGCGTAATAGGCACCCTCCCACAAGAATGTTTTATAAAGGCTTGCGGCGCTCATTCCAATAGCCCGCTGCATACCGATCTCGCCTACACGAGTATGGATGTTGCTGTAAACGGTATTGATGATATTCAGAACACCGATGACACCGATAAAAGCAATCAGTACCCAGCACAGCATCTTGACTTGTGCAAAGCTCTCCGCCATTTCGTCGCTGCTTTGACGGTAAGAGAGCCAGTGCGTTCCCGGCTGTTCGCTACACCAGTTGTCCAGCCAACTTTCAAAGGCATCTGCATCTGCATTCTCTTTGAGTGTTGGGTATATTTCCGAATAGCTGTCATCTCCAAGCAGATAGCTATATAGCTCACCGTTTACAATGATCTGGACACCATTTGTAAAACCAGCATTATTGATAATAACAGGGGTATCAGTAAGTCCTACCACGCGGACTATTTTATCTCCCAGCCGGATTGTGTCGCCAACGGCAAGGTTTGTCTGCTGTATGCCCGTATCTCCATACGAAAAAGCAATGGGATTTTGAATCAAGCAGCCCGTTCCGTCATTCAACGCTTGCTTATCCTCTTCAGACAAATCAGGGGCATAGGTGCGGAACTGCCCTTCATCAACGCTTGCGAGTTGCAAGGTTTCATGGCTCTGCACGGACAAATCCGTTTCAAAGGGCAGCACATCTCCGGCTCCCGGCATAAACACGGAAAGCCGGGTAGTGGAAACACCCTCTACCGCATCATTCGCTTCTAGCGTTTTCACGGCTTCTGCCGGAATGCCGACGGTTTCATTTGTAATCGCATAGTCGCCGGAATACATATTCTGAATGGAGCTGCTGGCGTCGAGCAGCCCGGTAAAGCTCTGTAAGGCGACAAAAACGGTAATACTCATAACCAGGGACAAGATTGTAACAACTGTCCTGCCTCGTCCGCGTTTCAAGCTGAGCCGTGCGTAGTAGGCATCAAAATTGCGGATGGTGCGATTTTTCTTTACCCGGCGCCTGATCTTCACTGTTTGTCCGGACATCGCAACCGTGGGAGAAACGCGGGAGGCGTACCGCGCCGCGGGAAAAGCAGCCAACATTGCAAAGATCAGCGTGACCGCAACACTGGCAAAGAGCATTGGCAGTTTTACCGTGCTGGCAGCACTGATGGCAGAGTTCAGTTCGGAAGTGCTGTTTGCCATGAATATTTCGGGATTGAGAACGCCAGTTGCCGCGATCAACGCCCCTTTTGCCGACAGAGTACCAATCAGCAGCCCAACAGGAAGCCCAGCTCCGCAAAGGATCAAGAGTTGTACGGACACCAAGCGATAAATCTGTCCCCGCTGTCCACCGATGGCGCGAAGCGTTCCATATTCCTTGATACGCTTTGTGATGGAGATTTTCAGAATATTATAGATCACCAGCCCGGCCGCAAGCAAAACCAATACGCCTACCAAGATACAAGCTACCGTCATAAAGGAAAAACCTGCGTCAGTGCAGCTATCCTCGTCTGCATCATAGGCAATACCGAGTGCGTGAAGCAGAACCCAGTTGTACTGGATATACCGATCATCTTCCTGCAATTTTGCCGCAAGATCACAGACAATGCTCTGAAAATCCTGTTTGCTGTGGGTTTTGAAATCGGTGGAATAGAGCAGATATTCGTCCGGTAATACACTTTCTGCTGTTCCATTTCCGACAATTCCAACAACCGTACCAGTTGCATAGCCGAGGTAACTATTCTCCAAAATGCCTGTCAGGGTGAAGTCAGCGACATATTCGACCTCCGGCAATGATCCGTCCATGACATATACGCTCAAATCCAAAGAAATGGTGTCCCCAATCGCAGCATCCAAGCCGAGATCGTGCAGCGCATCTTCCGACAAGGCCACTTCATTTGCTTTTTTCGGCAAACGACCCTCTTTTATCTCGCTGATTGCCGGGTACATTGCCAAAGCATTGTCGTGATACTCCCGGAGATACAAGGTCAAGCTGCTGTTGCCAAGTGTTGTGCTGCCGACAAAGATGATGTCGCCTACGTCATACAGGCGATCATCCTCATGGAGCTTTTGCGTCTGTTCCCGGCCGAGTTGATGAAAAGTTACATAGCGGTTTCCGTTCAGTCCCGCAGCCTGCTGGACACGCATAGATTGCAATATGCCGATGGATTGACCGATCACAGTGGTCATAATCGTTGACGTAATAACGGCAATCAGGATTAAAACCGCCGTAATTTTCTGTGCCTTCAGTTCTTTCCAAGCAAGTGCCAGATAGGATTTCATTTCACAGTCACCTCCGAAAGCACCCCGTCGATGATGGTAAAACGGCGCTCTGCCATCTCTGCAATGTCAGGATCGTGGGTAATGACAATGAGGGTTTTATTCATCTTCGCCCGAAGATCACAGAGCATTTCCATAACCTCACTGCCGCTTTTGGTATCAAGATTTCCTGTCGGCTCGTCGGCGAAGATGATGTCTGGCTTTGCGATCAGAGCGCGGGCGATTGCCACGCGCTGCTGCTGCCCGCCGGACAGTTCATGGGGCAGATGGTTCAAACGGCTGTCGATCCCTAAAAAGGCTGCGATCTCCTGTAAATAGGCATTGTCCGGCTGGCGCTTGTCGAGAAGCAGCGGCATGATGATATTCTCCTGCGCTGTCAGCACCGGGAGCAGATTGAATTGCTGGAAGATGAAGCCGATCTTTTGGCGGCGGAACGCCGATAACTCCTTGTCACTGCCGTGATGGATGCCGGTATCGCCATACAACACCTTGCCGGAAGTTGGCGTGTCCAATCCGCTGATGATGTGAAGCAGCGTACTTTTGCCACTGCCTGACGGCCCCATAATGGAGATGAAGTCACCGGAGTGGATTGTCATATTTGCATGGCACAGCGCAACGACTTTGTTCTCGCCTGTACCGTAGATTTTGGAAACATCGTTTACTTGAATATCCATGAAAAAACTCTCCTTATCGGTTTGATAAGGAGAGTATAAAAGGCAAATCTCAAAAAACGCTCAAGAGTTATGAGATTTTCAAAATAGCGGAGGCAACAGCCCCGATATCGGTATTTGCGATTTTCAACGTACCGCCGTGTTTGCGGCAAAGAAGATCGCAGATATAAAGTCCCATGCCCAAATGCTCCGCTTCTTCCGTACCTTTGCGGAACGGCTGGATGCCGTTTTTCAAAAGCTCCGCCGGAAACCCGTCGCCATCATCCGCAATTTCCAGTTTCAGATTTTCGCCCTCTATGGAGAGTTCTACCGAAACATTCTCTTTTGCAAATCGGAGAGCATTTGTTGTAAGGTTCTCAGCAACTTGAAACAACATCCCTTTATCCAGTGTGACAGTGCCGCCTGCGGATAGACCGTGAAAGTAAAGCTGCTTTCCATGATCGGCTGCGGAAAAGCCAAGTGCTTTTTCCAAATCGGCGCTCAGCGCAGCGGTGTCAAAAGTCACTTTTTCCGGCTGCACCTGCTCCAACCGTTGAACCTTGCTCATAGTTTCCACATAGCGTTCGATGCGCCCTGTATAGGCTTCCATGCGCTCAAGATTATCCATGAGCTGCGGCGTATTGCCGCTATCTGCACACTGTTTTGCCATTTTTGCCGAGCCTTTTAAGACCGTTATCGGGTTTCGGAGATCGTGGGAGAACGCGGCGTTCAGCCGTTTCCGTTCCTCAGTTTGCCGCCACAGCTCGCGGTTGCTGTTCAATAGCGATTGCCGCATGGTTTCAAATGCAACACAGAGCTGTCCCAGCTCGTCCCCAGACACGGATGGAATGGTAAAGTCCAAATCATTCTCCATCATGCGGTTTGCTCCATCCATGAGAATAGCAAGCGGCTCTTTCAGTTTCCAGCGATAGAACAGCGATGCAGTTAATATCAAAGCGACAATGAAGAATAGAATCGGTAAGCAAAATTGTAAAACCGCCAGCACATTCCCGGCTACGGCTGTTCCGGCTGTTGGCTCTGGAAATTCTGTTTTTGTAATGGCATCTGCGCCGACAACAATTTGGACGCCGGATGGGTCAAGTGCCGCGCTTAATTTTGTGCAGCCCCAAAAGACGACAGCGGAGAGGATCACTGCCAGCAATAGGTTCACGAACGTCAGAGAAAACAAGGACTTTTTCAGGCTCATGTTTTTTATCCATTCCATTTGTAGCCCACCCCCCAAACTGTTTCAATATAGCTGTGACGCGACAAGGCAGCAAACTTGTTTCGTATTTTTCGGATATGCTCCATGACCGTATCACTGTTACCATCGCTGTCCAGCCCCCACACAAGTTCATAAATCCGCTCCCGGTCAAAGACCTGTCCCGCATTGGCGGAAAGAAGCTCCACAATATCAAACTCTTTCCGCGATAAGCCGATTCTTTCGCCGTTTATGGATACCTCGCGCTTGGAATAGTCGATCACCATTTCAGAGAAAAAGCGGAGTTCGGATTGCCCCTGCTTTCTGTTTTCCCGCCGCAAGTGTGCAGCGACCCTTGCGCCTAATTCATCAATGTCAAACGGCTTTATGATATAGTCATCCGCTCCAACCTGAAACCCTTTGATCTTATCGGCGGTTTCGATCCGTGCAGTCAGGAACAGGATCGGGCAAGAAATATAGTCACGGATCTTCTTGCAGACAGTCAGGCCGTCCATACCGGGCATATTAATGTCCAGCAAGATGATGTCTGGCTGGTGTACGGCTTGTCTAAGTGCCTCGGCCCCATTATAGGCAGTCAACACTTGATAGCCGGACATTTCAAAATAGCTCTTCATCATGGCGACAACACCTTTTTCATCGTCCACCAGCAATATCTTTTTCACGAGTGGGCCTCCTTTCCTCGCGTACTGAAAAGTATCTCATATAAATCTCAAGATTTTCTCAAATCATTATACTCCACGCCAAAAATATTGGCAATTTTGTCGTAACGGGCATCTCCTGATTATGGCATTTTCGGGGTCGTTCACTAACGGCAAGCAGGGCAAGTGTGGCCACACTTGCTATTTTTGCATCCCGTAGGGCTGCAAAAACGCTTGTTGGGGAGCCTCCCCAAACCCGGCGGCTTCGGGACAGGTTGTCCCGAAGTCGTGGCGTGCTGCGCCCTCTGTCTGCGGCCCGACGCTAACGCGCTGGGCCTTAACTTTGTGACAAAGTGTCCCAAAGAGAAAAACCGGGGGACGGCACAAACCGTTCCCCGGTGCGTCAGATGTGGAAAGCATTTTGCAAAAAACATGAGAACAAGGAAATCGGATTGCCTACTCCTAAAGTGCATCTGTAAGCCCTTGAGAATAGGGCAGTTTTAATGACGAATTTTCCACACGCCGCCTCCGCTTTCCCGCTGTTAGTAGGTTGAGAGTGTTAGCAGTATTTCGGGAAATTGAGGGTGGGTAAGGAAATCATATTACCACCACCAAAACCGTTGCCGAAAACCCTTGCAAACAGGGCCTTTTTTCAGTCCAAATGTCAACACATCAGCTCTGCTTTTTAAGGCGTTCCTGATAACAGAAAACGCAAGCAATCTCCCTCCAATAAGGACACCCCGCACAAGGCGTTCCTTCCGGTGCCTTCTGCGGAGCGGGTATATCTTTATGCGGAATCTCTTTCATCATGCGCTCATAGGGACTGTTGGTAAAGTTCATAAGTAAACCTCCGTTGATGTTCAACCCAATCCCCCGCCCTTTCCCAGTCATGGGAAAGGATGCGGCTCTGGAGGATATACCCCCGCCGCGCCGCCGGGAAATAGAACAGCCGGTGCCGCCAGTCAAGGGCAAGCCACCGCAAAAGCGGCGGTGCTGTGCACCCTTGACAGACAGCTCCCGGCTGTTCTGAACGATATGCGGCGACGGGGGATATACCACCAGAGCCATGTCTGGGGGAAGCGGTATGGGACAATTTGTCCCGAAGTTTGAAAAGGATTCTTACCAAATTGCTCAGATTACTACCATGAGAAAAACTGGTTGAAAAAAGACAAATCATGAGTTATAATGTAATAAAATCATGATTAAGGAGTGAAAAATGTGGCTGACAAGCAAATTTATCCGATGATATCTGAAAAAAGCTGGTGGCAGCTTCGCAACCAGTTTAAGAAAACTATCCCCTCTGTTGTTAATGTGAGTTATTTGAAATCGTTGCTTAGTTTGAATTCTGATCAATCTGCGCGGAACATTTTAGCTCCTCTTAGACAAATGGGGATAATTGATGCGGACGGAAAACCGCAACCGCGGGCAACTGACTGGAGAAGTGATGCTAAATACCCAGACGTATGTTCCGCTATTATTGCTGAAATCTATCCTCAAGAGCTGCTCGATCTTTTTCCTGATACGCAAGTTGACAATGCAACTGCGAAATCTTGGTTTATGGACACCTGCTCTTTAGGAGACAACGCCGCTGGCAAGATTACCTCGACCTTTTCTATGCTGAAAAGCGGTCAAATTAAAGCAGACGCTGATGTTACAAAGACCACGACAGCCCCCAAAAAAGCCAAGACAAATAAGCCGCAGAAAAGTGTTTTGGCTGATAATGGTGCCAATTCTGTTTCTGTACCCCCTATGCCAGCCGTTGATGCAAATGCTCCCATTATGCCTACTGTTGCCGCTTCTCCTACCCCGTCGGTACACATTGATTTGCAAATTCATATTTCGCCCGATGCATCTCCTGATCAAATCGACAGTATTTTTGCCAGTATGGCTAAACATCTTTACGGTAGATCTTAATGGACAAGACTATTTTTTTGAAAGTCAAAAGGCTCCAAGAGGACATTGATGCTTCTTCTGGGGTACTACCACGAAAAGATGTAGAAAAGCAACTACCAGTTGATGCTTTTGATCAACTGGTAACAGATAAGGCACTCCGAAAAACGGTAGAGAAACTATACCGAGATGGCCACCATGCTCGCGCTGTTGAGGAAGCATATAAGTTTATTGATAACTTGGTCAAAAAAACAGCAAAACAAGGTGACACAAATCTAACCGGTTCCAAACTGATGACAGCGGTCTTTAATGGGAATACTCCCATATTAAAGATTAACGCCGGAGAAAGCACTTCAGAACGGGATGAACAGATTGGATATATGCAAATCTTTTCCGGATGTATGACAGGCATACGAAATCCTCGTGCTCATGAGTGTGACTGGGAAGATAGTGAACAACGCGCCTTACAACTTCTCGTTTGGGCAAATCATTTAGTCGAGAGGATACGCTTATCCGAGAAAGCTCAATAGAAATACCAATTGCCGACTACCCAAAACCGTTTTATACTTCTAATTTCGTGAAACCCTATAATTCTACTCCGACCATAAGTCCACCGTAATTTTGACAGAATTACGGTGGACTTTTTTAAGCAATGTAAATAATTGAATCCACATACAGGAGTGCGATTTCATGCGTGAGGTGCGATTCCATATTCATCGGAAATCCACATTTGCGGGAGCTCTTTTGCCGTATCGAATGTACATTAACGGTCAGTACATCGGAACAATACGCAACGGAAAATCACTGGATGCAAACGTTCCCAAAGCAGGCGTTTATTATATTGAGGATGATATTCTGTCTTCGCGAAACGCTGTGATATATGATAATGGGCTATCCGAATATAGCGTTGTAATAAAGCGAGCCGGAGGGTGGCGCACGGAATCATACAACGAGTTTTACATGGAGAAAGGTAACGTCTTGGAGCAACTGCCGTCTTTCCACTGGGAAAAGCTCTTTGAACTGCAGCAATCTATGTCTCAGAGTGAAAGGCTGCTCGCCCTTAGCGTGGAGTTTTGGATGTCCGCCATGGACGATTTGCAGGAGGTCCTTGCTTCAGAACATCTTTTTGAAATCATAGCCGCTTTACAAACAATCGGTGCACATAAGTATCACGATTTGCTTCTCAAAATTATGAATGACGATTTTGGTGATGTCCGTTTTCCGTTGGACGATAACCAGATCGAGCAGATGCAGCCGAAAATCGAGGACGCAAACCGGGCATTTTGGAAAAATAAGGGCGCAGAAGCGGAGTTTCGTGGAGCAGTCACGAATTTTCTGATAACAAACCTGGATGCTTCTGGCCACGTTTTTGAAGGAATAGATCAGTCATGAGGAATTTTCCCACAGAGGGGGTGCATTTCCGAAAACTACTGCACCCCCTTTTGCGCCGAAAATGCACCCCCCTTGAAATTCTATTAAAGTTAGGGTTATTTGCCAAAAAGAAGAGGTACACAAACGTGTGCCTCTTCTTTTTGTGCGCGGCACTCTTGCTGTGCCAACATGACCGCCCCGCGGCGGAACATTTTATTCGACTTGAGTGGTTTCGCTCTTTCCTTTTCGGCGGCGGTGTGCTATAATAAGTCGATTAGAGGTAAAGGAGGCCGCGCCGATGGAATATTTGTCCCACAGTCCGGAGGAGACAGAGCATATCGGCGAAATGCTGGGCAGGCGGCTGCGCCCCGGTACAGTGGTGGCCTACCGCGGCGGACTGGGCATGGGCAAGACCGCCTTTACCCGTGGGCTGGCCCGAGGTCTGGGCTGCGCCGGACGGGTCACCAGCCCCACGTTTACCATCGTCAACGAATACGACGGCGCAACACCGCTGTTTCACTTTGATATGTACCGGCTGGGCAGCTCTGACGAGCTGTTCGACATCGGCTGGGAGGACTATCTGACACGGGGCGGCGTGTGCGCCGTGGAGTGGTCCGAGCGCGTGGACGACGCTATGCCGGCTGACACCCTGTGGGTGGACATCGCCCGGGGCACAGACGAGAGTGACCGCATCATCACCATCACGGGAGGCGAGGCACAATGAAAACACTGGCATTGGAGACCTCCGCCAAGAGCGTGTCCGTGGCCGTGACGGAAAACGGCACACTGCTGGCCCAGGCGTATCAGGACCGGGGGCTGACCCACAGCGTGACGCTGATGCCGCTGCTGGACGGGATGCTGAAGACCGCGGGACTGACATTGGACGATATGGACATCATCGCCGTGGCCCAGGGGCCGGGGAGCTTTACCGGGATACGCATCGGTGTGTCGGCGGCCAAGGGGCTGGCGTGGGCCAAGGCGCTGCCCTGCTGCGGCGTATCCACGCTGGAGGCCATGGCCTATGGCGTCACGGACTTCGAGGGCGTCGTCGTGGGCGCTATGGACGCACGGCGGCAGCAGGTGTACAACGCGCTGTTCCGGACAGAAAACGGCCGCGTTACGAGACTCTGCGCGGACAGGGCCGTGGCTATGGAGCTGGTGGCGGAGGAATTGGCCGCCATGCCGGAGCCAAAGCTGATCGTGGGCGACGGCGCGGCGCTGCTGTACGACTTTTTGCAGAAGGCGGGGATCGGGTGCCGGCTGGCCTCTCCCCTGCACCGGCAGCAGAGCGCCGCGGGCGTGGCGCTGGCGGCGGAGCATCTTGCCGCGCAGGGGCTGACGTGTTCCGCCCAGGAATTGCAGCCGGTGTATCTGCGGCTGAGCCAGGCGGAGCGCGAACGGCTGGCCAGGGGGCTGTCCCTGACGGCGGAATAAAACGTATACCCTTAAAATTTCATATACACGGAGGATAACATCATGTACAGCGAGAAGGTCCACATCATGAACCATCCCCTGGTGGCGCACAAGCTGACCATCATGCGGGACAAGAACACCAGCGTCAAGGATTTCCGGGAGCTGGTATCCGAGATCGGTATGCTCATCACCTATGAGGCCACCCGTGACCTGCCCCTGACCACCAAGCACATCGAGACCCCCATCTGCGGGATGGACGCGCCCACGCTGGCGGGCCGTAAGTTCGTGGTGGTGCCTATCCTCCGTGCGGGCCTGGGCCTGGTGGACGGCGTGCTGCGGATGGTGCCCTCCGCCCGTGTGGGGCACATCGGTATGTACCGCGACGAGGAGACGCTGGAGCCGCACCCCTACTTCTGCAAGATGCCCAAGGATGTGGCCGAGCGCGATGTGCTGATCGTAGACCCCATGCTGGCCACCGGCGGCAGCGCCGCGGAGGCCATCGGCGAGATGAAGAAGCGCGGCTGCAAGCACATCAAGCTGATGGTGCTGGTGGCGGCTCCCGAGGGCATCGAACACATCCAGAAGCTGTACCCGGATGTGGACATCTATGCCGGTGCGCTGGACGATCACCTGAACGAGCACGGCTACATCGTGCCCGGTCTGGGCGATGCCGGCGACCGCATCTTCGGCACGAAGTAACAAACGCATACAGCAGCGCCCCGCCATCTGGCGGGGCGCTGTTTCTATCCTGCTGGGCGCGAGACGCTTGACGAAGGTCGGCTCGCTCCTGCCGCGCTGTCATTTTTATTGTATTTCTTCGTATTTTGTGGTATAATACCGGAAAATGGAAATGACACGCAGAAAGGGATACACTATGGAACGTAAGAAAAAGGCCCCGCGGCACCTGGGCCCGCAGCTGAAGGCCGTCATCAGGCGGCAGCCCACCGTGTTCGCCGTATACACCGTACTGCGGCTGATCGTACTGGCTACGCTGGTGTCCTCCATCATCCGCGGCGAATATGAGAGCGCGTTTATCTGCCTGCTGGTACTGGGACTGTTTGTCCTGCCGTTTTTTATCCAGCAGAACTTCGGCATTGAGCTGCCGTCCACGCTGGAGATCATCATACTGCTGTTTATTTTCGCATCGGAGATACTGGGTGAGCTGAAGTGCTACTTCATCACCTATCCGCACTGGGACTCCATGCTGCACACCACCACGGGATTTCTGTGCGCCGCCACGGGGTTCGCGCTCATCGACATTCTCAACCGCAACAGCAAGATCAAGTTTCAGCTGTCCCCTATCTATGTGGCTTTGGCGGCGTTCTGCTTCTCCATGACCGTGGGCGTACTGTGGGAGTTCTTCGAGTTCGGCATGGACAGGCTGTTCATGATGGATATGCAGAAGGACACGGTGGTGAACGCCATCACCTCGGTGATGCTGGATCCCACCAACAGCAACATCCCCGTGACCATCGACGGCATCACCTCGGTGACGATAAACGGGCAGGAGCTGGGGCTCGGCGGATACCTGGACATCGGGCTGTACGACACCATGGGGGATCTGTTCGTGAACTTCATCGGTGCGGTGGTGTTCAGTACCATAGGGTACTTCTATATCAAGCAGCGCGGCAAGGGCAAGCTGGCGAAGGCGTTTATCCCCACCATCACCGAGGAGGAGGGCGCAGCGGAGCTGCCGGAGGGTACAGAGGCTCTCCCGGAGGGAACAGAGGAAAGTGAATAATCTGCCGAAACCCGTCTCAAATTGAGACGGGTTTCCGGATAGAGGCAAAAAGAAAACCACGACGGATGTCGTGGTTTTCTTTTTGTGGTGGAGATAAGCGGGATCGAACCGCTGACCTCTTGAATGCCATTCAAGCGCTCTCCCGGTTAGTGCGGTTACATACCCCCCTAAACCGGGTCAAAAGAGCGCTTCAATACGCGGGGCAACTCCAAAACACACCCTGAATGTCTTTCATTATAGTCAAAGAAAGCCCGTATATCAAGGAAAATAATTTTTCGGCTTTGCGCCCCTCCACGGCATGATATAATTTTTTGTGTCCATGTTGGAAAGGAGGTGCAGGCATGGAAAAAGAATATATTGCCGGAGAGCCCCAACGATACGAAATTGGCGGTCGAGTTTTCATCGTTGAGCCACGGTATAGGAAAGACGGTGAAAGCATGGCAGGCATCTTGCTAAAGCTGATGTTTGCCGACTTGGACGAAGAGATGCGAGTAGAAAACAAAACTATAACAGACTAAAATTGAAAGTATCAATCTGGCAGTCAGCAAGAGGTTTTTATTCTAACAAAAGCTCCCGTTGCCTAAATCTTTATAGGCAGCGGGAACTTGCTGTTGATAGATTAAAATCTTTCTTTACGCATACGCTTGCATACACGAAAAAAACTGATACTGCAACAATCTGATTAGATTTCTGTTTCTGATTGTGGGACAATAGGTCTAATTGCAGTCAATGTATATAACAATTTTTCTTCTCGTGTCATAGAGTCGGAGCCAATGCGTATTTCAATATCTGCTTCGACACTCTGCGGAACAGAGAACACGCTACTGCTGAGGGCTGGTGTAAGTTGCCCTTTAATGCTCTCATTGCTGACAGTAATAAATTCAAAACTGCAACGCTCTACATTCGCACCTACAAGCCGACCACAAACCGTAATTGGCTCAACAATTTCTTCGATTTCGGAATTAATAAGAATAAGATTAGAAGATAATTCTTTTGTTGAGAAATGTTTAATAAATGTCTCGTTATTGGGCGATGCATTGTTAATCTTTATGCCTGTCTTGCTCGACAACAACGACTGCAATAAAGTTCTATATTTAACTGCTACTCGAGGATTCTGTGTTGAAAGGAACTCACGCAGTCGATCTTTATCATTCGCAGCCATAAACAAATGATTAAAATCTCGAAGCGTTGTCGTCAAAGGCGTTTCACGATGGATGTCACACAGTTCATTAGACTTTAGTCTTATTCCAACCGATGCCGCAAACATCCCTGTTGCACATAGAGCGCAATCTTCTTTGATTTTTTTGGGTATTGTCCCGCGTAAACTACCGTTCTTAAAAGCGATTGCATAAATAAGCTGCTGGACATTATTCAACATGTCACCTAACACGGCACAAGGGATTTCTGTAATATGTGTGTCATCTTTCTCAAGAGAAATTTCAATAATATCACGCATCTCTTGAGTTGCTTGAACTGCCGGAGTATCTATCGGAGGAAGAACCTCCATGCCTGCTTTAAAGTCAAGCAATTCGCCGTATTCGGGCAGAAAATCATCTGTTAAAGTCTTAGGATCAATAGTAGCAACATCAAAGATGTCATTTTCGAGTTCTATTTTCCAAAGAAAAGACTCTGGATTTGTAATTAGATCCCGGATTTCAATAGAGTTCTTTTCTGCTTTCAAAAGGCGGCCTAACGAAATTGGTACAGCCAGCCATGCTGAAGAATCATCATTTTTTGCAGGAACCGCAATAACAAAGTACGGTTGCATAGTTTTTGTCATGCAAGAAAAAATTTGTGGTTCTTCATAGAACAGATAGATGTGGCGGTAATATAAATCACCAATATAAGGGAGCGACGCAAACAATTCACTCACTTATACCACCTCCTCCGTTATGTATTTCAAAAAATGTATGTGGCTTTACTCCATCATATAACCACCAAGTATAGTGGTTTGGATTTGCTCCGCTGGGAGTTCTTAGCAATTTGCCCCGTTGACTATTATTTGATCCACTTGCCACATACTTATATTTACTTCTCAAATTGGGAGACTTGCTCCTCGCACGATTACAATCATCTAGAGATCTAAACACAGATAAACCGTATGCGTTGATATTGTCCTTATGCTTTTGCGGGTTAATCAGATAGAAAGATACAAAATCTTGTTCTGTTAGGGTTAAGTTTTTGCATAAACGGAACAAAACGCATTCCTCATCTGTTGCTTCCTCGGGAGGGCACTTTGCAGGGAAATATGCTGGAAATTTCAAAGCATTATTATCCATAAAACGCCTCCTAATGATACAACAATACAGTATAATAATAGCAGAAGAATATCCGAAACGCAATAGAAATCTAAATATTGAGGAAACCCGAGAACAACGCCGCCCAACAGGACAATGGGCGGCGTTTTCATATATAAAACCATGAAGGGAGGTCACTTCCACCCGGCCAGTCTGCGGACTGGCTTTTTTTCATGCCACAAAAAGGAGGTTTGCAAATGGCAGATGATAAGAAGAATATTCCAGAGGCAGCTCCGCCCGCCGAGGCTCCCGCTCCCGAGCCTGTGCTGACCGACGCAGAGGCGGTCATGCTGGAACACGAGGGGCAGGCGGCACTCTTTGAAATGGGCGAGGTTGTGCCTGATCCCGCCGACGCTGTTACCCACGCCGAGGTGGAGGAGCCTGCCGCGCCCGAAGTCCCCAAGGCTGAAAAGGAACAGGAGCAGCCGCTCACTCCCGGCAAGGACGATCCCGCCCCGGCACATTCCGGCAAGGTGGTGGATTTTGCCGCTGCCCGTGACGAGGCGGCCAAGGAGGAGAAAAAGGCGGTCAAGCAGAAGCCGCCCACCGAAAAGAACAAGGCTGCCAAGCCCGGCAGAGGCCGTCCGTCCAAGGATGGCAAGGCCGCTCCCGATAAGGCAAAGCCGCCCAAACCTCGGGACAAAAAGTCCCAAAGCAAGCCCGCCCCGGAGAAGCCTGTCGTGGATAAGGGCAGCGCTCCCGCTGGTGCGGAGGTCACGCCGGAGCCGTCTGCGCCCCGTGACGCCACCCGCGCCGAAAAAGAGGAGATCGTCTATCTCAACCTGTCTGACCTGCACCCGTTCAAAAATCATCCCTTTGGTGTCCGGGACGATGCGGAGATGCAGGGGCTTGTGGAGTCGGTCAAGGCGGCGGGTGTCAATCAGCCCGCGCTGGTGCGTCCCCGTGAGGATGGCGGCTATGAGATCATCGCAGGCCACCGCCGCCAGCGGGCAAGCGAGCTTGCCGGATTTGCGAATATGCCGTGTATCGTCCGCAATATGACGGACGATGAAGCCATCCTCGCCATGACGGATGACAACCTTCGCCACCGTGAGCGCATTTTGCCCACGGAAAAGGCGCAGTCGCTGAAAATGCAGGTGGAGGCCATCAAGCACCAAGGCTCCCGCCCCGGCGAGGAGGACAAGGACGCCGGAAAACGCTCCACGCAGGTCGTGGGAGATCGCAACGGCATGAACTACAAGCAGGTGCAGCGGTATATCCGCCTGACCGAGCTTGTGCCGGATTTGCAGAAAATGGTGGACGAGAAAAAGCTGGCGTTCACCCCAGCGGTGGAGATCTCATTCATCCGTCCCAAAAATCAGAGATATATCGCCGTGTCCATCGAGGGGCAGCAGTCCTCGCCCTCGCTGTCGCAGGCACAGAAAATGCGGGAGCTGGACAAGGACGGCAAACTCAACGGCGATGTGATCGACGGTATTCTGTCGCAGGAAAAAAAGGAGGTAGACAAGGTGATCATCAATAGTGCGGAACTGGAAAAGTATTTTGGCAAGGACAAGTCCCCAAGGGAAATGAAAGACAAGATCATTTCTCTGCTGGATGACTGGAAGGCCAAGCAGCCGCCCGAGCTGGGCAAGCCCGAAAAGAAAACAGAGCTTGAAAAGTGACCTTGGGACTTTTTGTCCCGAGGTCTTTCGTTTATGAATTGGAGGTTTTTACAATGAAACGACCCCTTGCGTACATTACCGCCGCATGGTGCGGCAGCGATCACGAAAACACGAAGCTGGCGGCGCAGTATTGCCGCACGGTGTATGAGGCGGGCTTTTCGCCCATCTGCCCGACGCTCTATCAGCCCCTTTTCCTGAACGACGCCGTTCCCGAGGAGCACAAGAGCGGCATCGACATGGGGCGCGACCTGCTCCGCCGCTCTCATGTGCTTGTGGTGTGCGGTCATACTGTCACCGAGGCCATGAAGAACGACATCGCCGTTGCCCAGCGGCTCGGGATCACCGCCACCACCCTTGAGGGCATTTTGACCGTCAAGGGACAGGGGCGCAGATAAGATGACGGCGCTCCGGCTGGGGAGCCTGTTTGACGGGATCGGCGTGTTCCCGCTGGCGGCCGTGCGCTGCGGCATTGAGCCAGTATGGGCAAGCGAGATCGAAAAAGCCCCTATCTCCATCACCAAGCGCCACTTTCCCGATATGGAACACTTGGGGGATGTGACAAAGCTGGACGGGCGGGATCTCCCGCCCGTCCATATCATCACCTTTGGCTCACCGTGTCAAAATCTCTCGCAGATCGGCAACCGCAAGGGACTTGCGGGAGAAAAGTCCAGCCTGTTCTTTCAAGCTATCCGCATTATCCGTGAAATGAGGGAGGCGACAAATGGTCTATTTCCAGCAATCGCTGTTTGGGAAAA
>OBKR01001454.1_pt1 | contig 20509 bp, 15 predicted proteins | sample 1518991 | NCBI WGS metagenome assembly OBKR01 (sample SAMEA2452117, study PRJEB22498) | human gut metagenome | biome: human feces; feature: human gut; material: feces | place: Australia | collected 2012
GTCAGCCAGCCGGCGTCGCGTCCCATAATCTCGATAATCGTAACGCTTTTAACTGGATAAATAATCGTGTCATGCGCAATCTCAAGGAGTGTAGATGCGATGTATTTTGCAGCAGAGCCAAAGCCCGGAGTGTGATCGGTAATCATAAGATCGTTGTCGATGGTCTTTGGGATGCCTATAATCTGAATATTGCTGCCGATTGAGTCAGCATAAGAGGAAAGTTTTAACACGGTATCCATTGAATCATTTCCACCGATATAGAAAAATGCCTTAATGTTTAAAGCCTTAAATTGTGCAAAAATCTTCTCATAATCAGATGCATCTTCATGGTAATCCTTTAATTTGTAGCGGCACGAGCCCAGATACATGGCCGGTGTAGTTGCAAGCCGCTGTAATGTATCTTTGCCGGAAGCCGCCAGCTCCGTAAGATTTAAGTAATGCTGGTTCAGAATACCGAGAATACCATTGATCGAACCGTAGACTGTTCCATAATGTCCAATAGATGCGCAGATGACGCCCACAAGACTGGCATTGATTGCAACGGTCGGACCGCCGGATTGCGCAACGATGCAATTAGGTAAATTTATATGCTGTGTCATGGTAAAAATCCTCCTCCTATACGATATAAAGTTTGATACCCATATCCTGAATAATGTTTTTCCATTCATCCGTAATGCTGCTGTCTGTGACAATTGCATCGACGGAATTGAGCGGTGCAACAAAAGCAGAACGTACCAGTCCAAACTTGCTGGAGTCTGCTACGAGAATTGTGGAAAGAGAAGAGCTCATTGCCGCCTTTTTCGTCAGAACTTCATAGTTGTGCGCACAGGTGATGCCGAGTGCTTCGTGAATACCGGATGCAGCAAGGAAGAACTTGCTGGCGCGGCGGCTTCTGATCAGTTCATTGGCATAGGAAGATTCAAACATCTGATCTGCCTTGTGCAGCAGACCGCCTGCTAACGTGAGCTGGATGCCTTCCTTTGGGAAAAGCTGCGTTAATGTATAGTAGTTATAACATGTAATATTCAGATTAATATGTTCCGGAATAAAATATGCCATAGCTGCAATCGTTGTACCGGAATCGAGGATGATGGTGTCGTTCGGTTGAATTAGTGACGCGGCAAACTGTCCTATCATCTGCTTTTCCTTCGCAAACTTCGTCTGTTCCGAGTGAAGCGTGTATTCGCTTTCAATATTTGTAATCATAGACTTGTCGTTGACCGGCAACTGGATTCCGTGACTGCGCACAAACAGGTTATTCTCTTTTAAATATTTCAGATCCCGCCGTATCGTCATCTCGGATACATTTAACATTTCCGAGAGATCTTTGACCGATAGGGAAGGTGATTCCTGCAAAAAGGAATAGATTTCATTGATTCGTTGCTCCTTTTTCTTCAATATGTTCACCTCTCATTAAAAAAATCACAAGTTATTTGTATAAAGTATAACATAATACAACTTGAAAATGTTAGAAAATGTTCAAAAATGTTTGATTCATGAAAAATATACAAAAAAACAATATTTGGATTGTGGAAAATAGTTATACTGATAAAATGAAAATATTAAGAAAATATTGGAAAATAAAGAAATATTGAGAAAATGTGCGAAGTAACAAAAAATATAAAAATGTTAGAAATTGTTCAAAAACTAACAAATTTGGATTTGATGTACATAAAAATTCGTGGTAAAAAATAATTACAACGTATGAAGTGCACTACAATATACAAAAGTAAAGGAGAACGATATGGTAAATTTAAGCAGAAAAAAGTATGTGAGACTGCTTGTCGTAGCACTTATCATCTGTTTGATCAGTATGATCGGCGCAAGTCTCGTCAATACGAACTTTGGACACATCAAAGTACAGAACTTTAGTATTGAGGATGCAAACGGACACAAGATAGCACTCGTAATGTACAAACCGGAAAATGCAACGGCTGAGACGCCTGCACCGTGTGTTGTAACATTACATGGTAGTTTCGATGCAAAAGAGACACAGGATTACACCTGTCTGGAACTTGCAAAGAGAGGATTTGTTGTATTGTCCATGGACTGTGACGGACATGGAGATTCCGATAACTACAAAGACAACCCAATGGATGCTTTCTTTACAGTAACCGCGAACCCGGGTTCTGCATTTGAGGATATTTCTACATCTCCTGGATCAGGAATGTGTGATGTTGTAAATTACGCTTACAACAGCCTTTCATTTGTAGATAAGGATCAGATCGGTATCACAGGACATTCTCTTGGCGGTAAGATGGCGAATGCCTGCCTTGCTTACAACAAGATTCAGGAAGCAAACGGTGGTGTAAATCAGGTAGCAGCAGTATTCCTTATGGGAAATCAGCAGCTAAACATTGATGGTGTATGGCAGGATCATTTAAATTATGATCCGGATGACACACCGGACAGCGGCGACGAGATTCCGTTATACTACGATGTCGATTATGGTATTGATGCCGGACAGTTAGATGAGAACAACTATCAGACAGAAGCCGGTGGACCGCAAAACTTCTATAAGTCAGCCAATGCAAGAGTTCTCATTAACGAGCTTGATAATTATGATTTGCAGGAAGGCGATGATGTTGAAGTTGGTAAGATCTACGAAGGAACCGTACAGGGTTCTGAGGAGAAATATATCCGTGCTTTATATCAGCCTTATGAGACACATATTTTAAACCATTACTCATTGGCAACAACATCAAATCTGGTTGACTTCTTCCAGAATGCTTTTGAAGCACCGAATTACATTGATGCAGGAAGCCTTACAATCCAGTACAAGTGGTTCTTTAATACCATTGGTGTAATCGGATTCTTCCTCTCGGTATATGCATTTGCAAGTATTTTATTAACAACCGGTTTCTTTGGTACATTACTTGCCAAGAAGGAAAGCGACATCTACGTTCCGACAGCACCAAAGGGTGTCAAAGGAAATGTAATTTACTGGGTATTCTTAGCATTAGGCGGATTACTTCCGGCAACATTCATGATTCCATTAGAGCAGTGGATTGGTGCCCACAAGGGAGCAGATTTCGCGACACGATCACTCTTCGGAACGAAGATCTGGCCACAGGGATTAACATTAGAACAGGGTATGTGGACAGGTGCGGCAGGACTCCTTGGATTAGCATTCTTCGCAATCGGTTATTTCCTGGTTAGTAAGAAGAATGGTGTAAAACCTGCTGACTGGAACTTAAAGATGAGCAGGTCCAATGTAGGTAAGACTATTTTAATCGTACTTGCATCAATTGGATTTGGATATGGTGTTGCAGGCTTTGCGAAGTACTTCTTCGGAGTAGATTTCCGTTTTATCAGCTATGTGATCAAGTGGCCTTCAAGTGGATCGCTCCTGATTGCATTAAGATTTATCCCATTAGTTGCAGTATTCTACTTTGCAAATGCACTGTGTCAGAACCTTTGCAATATGGTGGCAGGAAGAAAAGAGTGGTTAAATACATTACTGATGTGCCTTGCAAACATTATTGGTCTTGTATGCATCTGGGTCTACCAGTACTCAGGACTGATCTCAAAAGGAGTTGTAAGACTCGATAGTGCACGCGTAATGCTTACATGGCCATTATTCATTAACCTGACTGTGTGCACCATCATTTCCAGAAGATTCTATAAGAAGACTGGAAAGGTTTATATTGGAGCACTCATGAATACAATCCTGTTTACAGTGATTGGTTGCGCAAACACAATGACATTGCACTGTACAAACTGGTGGTTCTAAAAAACTGGGGGAGTATCCGGGATACTCCCCCAGCTATTAAAATCTGGTATGGAGGTAGAAATGAGAAAGATTATAAACGATCCTGATAACATTGTAGAGGAGATGATGGAAGGCTTTATTGCGGCGTATCATCATATGTATTACAAACATCCTGAAGTAAACAGTGTGATCAGCCGATGCAGAAGAAAAAACAAAGTGTCGTTGATTATCGGCGGTGGAAGTGGACATGAACCGATGTTTTCCGGTTTTGTAGGAGCAGGACTTGCCGATGCTGCATGCTGTGGAAACATTTTTGCTTCACCGGATCCGAAGAATATTTACGAAACTGGAAAAAGCATTGATGAAGGCAAAGGAATTTTGTTTGTATATGGCTGTTATGCAGGCGATAATCTGAATTTTGATATGGGTGAAGAGTTCCTGAATGCTAAAGGAATCAAGACCGCACATGTGCGTGTACAGGACGATGTGGCGAGTGCACCAAAGGAGCGAAGGGGAGACCGAAGAGGCATCGCAGGTGATGTCTTTGTGATTAAGATTGCCGGAGCCGCATGTGATGCAGGATTAGAACTTGAAGAAGTAACAAGAATTACGGAGAAGGCAAGAGACAATACCCGTACAATCGGAGTAGCCACAGCACCGGCTCAGCTTCCGGGAGCGGACAAGCCCATCTTTGAATTAGGTGAGGACGAGATTGAATACGGAATGGGACTTCACGGTGAAAAAGGTGTAGAGAGAACCAAATGGGAACCGGCAGATGTTCTGGTAGAGAAAATGTACCGTCAGATTATGGAAGATTCAGACTTGAAACGTGGTGACAAAGTATGTGTTTTGGTCAACGGCTTAGGTTCCACAACAATTTTAGAACTATCAATCGTGTTCCGTAAGTTAAACGAACTGTTAAAAGAAGATGGAATCGGGATTTATGACACGGATTTAAATAACTACTGTACCAGTCAGGAAATGGGTGGATTTTCTATCACATTGATGAAACTGGACGATGAACTCAGGAAATATTACGATATGCCATGCTATTGTCCATTCTACGCAAAGGGAGCGGTTGAGCCTGTTGGAGAAGTGGCGGATGAGATTGAAGATACAGCACCAAAGAAAGAGAAGAAAGAAAAGAAGCAGCGGATAGCAAGCACTTATGTGAGAGGAAAGCATTACGAGAAGTTAAATGCAGAGGACTGCAGACAGATGCTTTTGTATATCGCGGATAAGATTCTGGCGAATGAGCCGTATCTGACCGAGGTGGACAGTGCAATTGGAGATGGCGATCATGGAATCGGTATGGCGACTGGCATGAAAAATGTGAAGGAAGTGCTTCTTGATATGGAAGGCGAGAAAAATGTATACAGTATCTTTGAGGAAGCCGGTAAAGCAATGCTTCTTAGCATGGGCGGTGCTTCCGGTGTTATCTTCGGAAGCCTTTATCTGGAAGGTGCTCTTGGTACGGAGAGCAAAGACTACCTTACTGCTGAGGACTTAAAGGCAATGGAAGAGAAGAGTCTGAAAGCCATCCAGGAGCGTGGCAAGGCAAGCGTCGGAGACAAAACAATGGTTGATGCGCTGGCACCAGCGGTAGAAGCAATGCAGCAGCATTACACCGAAGGTTTGGAGAAAATGCTCGAAGAGGCAGAGGCAGGCGCATTGCGCGGAGTGGAAAATACGAAGGATTGTATCGCCAGATTTGGCAGAGCAAAATCACTCGGCGAGAGAGCATTGGGATTCCAGGATGCAGGTGCAACCTCAACATGGTTGATCTTCCAGAGCATGAGAGAATTTGTGAAAGGAGAATAAGTAATATGAAGATAGCAATCGGATGCGACCCAAACGCACAGAAGGAAAAAGAAGAGGTTATAGCATTTATTGAGAAGAAGGGATACGGAACTGTAGAGGATTTCGGAAGTGAAGATTCAATCTATGCAAACGTGGCCATTAAGGTCAGCGAAGCAGTCGCTTCCGGTGGGTACGACAGAGGAATTTTAATCTGCGGAACCGGAATCGGAATGTCCATCTCCGCAAATAAAGTAAAAGGTGCATACGCAGCACTGGTTTCGGATGTTTATTCCGCACAAAGAGCGCGTTTGAGTAATGATGCAAACATCATCTGCATGGGAGCTTTTACAACTGGAAGCAAAGTAAGAGAACTGTTAGTTGAGGCATTTTTCGAGAACGAATTTGTAAAGGGATGTGCTTCACAGCCGAAAGTTGATGCGTTTGTGGAGTACGATCAGAATAGATAAGCAGGTAAAGCATATGAAACGAAAGAAATATTTTGGCAGTAATTTAAAAATGTATAAGAATGTCGCACAGACGGAAAGCTATCTGAAGGAGCTGGCAGACAGAACGAGAGAGCTTTGCATGCAGAATCCGGATATGGAATTGTTCATTCTGCCGTCTTACACGTCTTTGGAAACAGCGTCAAAAAGTACGGATCAGTCCGAAATCCATCTTGGTGCACAGAATATGTGCTGGGAGGATGAAGGTCAGTTTACCGGTGAGATTTCTCCGGTTATGTTAGAGGAACTTGACCTTCACCTTGTAATGGTAGGGCATTCCGAGCGCCGACATGTCTTTGGAGAGAGCAACATTGAGGAAAACAAGAAGATGCTCGCCGCGATGAAGCACGGCTTTACCGGTCTTCTATGCATCGGCGAGACGAAAGAAGAGAAAGGGTACGGTATCGCAGATGAGGTACTGCGTACACAGATCAAGGTTGGTCTGCATGGAATTGCGGCAGAGGATCTGGATAAAGTATGGATCGCATATGAGCCGGTATGGGCGATTGGTGTCAATGGTATACCAGCACCAGTGGAGTATGCACAGGAAAAGCATCATGTGATCCGAGAGACATTAAGAGAACTGTACGGCGAAGCCGCAGATGTTGTTCCGGCACTGTATGGCGGAAGTGTGAATCTTGAGAATGCGACTAGGCTTTTTGTACAGCCGGATATAGATGGCTTATATGTAGGAAGGGTTGCATGGGATGCAAAGCGTTTTGCCGGACTGATTGCAGATTGTCTGGCAACGGGTGAAAAGTAGAAGGTAGAAAGGAGTCAGCATGACAGAACTCGAATTAAAAAAGACAGCAAATGAGGTGCGTAAAAATATTGTGACCGCTGTGTATCATGCACATTCCGGTCATCCAGGTGGATCATTATCCGCAGCGGATATATTGACTTATCTCTATTTTGAGGAGATGAATGTTGAACCGAAGGATCCTCGGAAAGCGGATCGAGATCGTTTTGTATTATCCAAGGGACACGCAGCGCCGGGATTATATTCTGCCCTTGCGGAGCGTGGCTATATTGATAAAGAAGAATTAAAAGGCCTTCGTCATGTAGGCTGTTTCCTGCAGGGACATCCGGATATGAAGCATATACCGGGCGTGGATATGTCATCCGGTTCACTTGGACAGGGCATTTCCGCAGCCGTAGGTATGGCTCTGGCGGGTAAGATGGATCATGCGGATTACCGTGTGTACACATTGCTCGGTGACGGAGAGATTCAGGAAGGTCAGGCTTGGGAGGCTTCCATGCTGGCTGCCAACCACAAGCTTGACAATCTGGTTGTAATTGTGGACAACAATAACTTACAGATTGACGGAACGGTAGAAGAGGTCAATTCCCCATATCCAATCGACGAGAAATTTAAAGCATTCAAATTCCATGTGATCAGCATCAACGGAAACGACTTTGACGAGATTGCAGCAGCTTTCAAGAAAGCCCGTGAGCACAAGGGACAGCCTACTGCGATTATTGCCAGGACGATCAAAGGAAAAGGTGTTTCCTTCATGGAGAACCAGGTAGGCTGGCATGGCAAGGCACCGAACAAAGAGGAATATGAGACAGCAATGGAAGAATTAGAGAAAGCAGGTGAAGCATTATGTCAGAAGTAAAGAAGATTGCGACACGTGACAGTTACGGCAATGCATTGGTCGAATTGGGTAGGGAGCATGAAAATCTTGTTGTTTTAGATGCAGACCTGGCAGCTGCCACCAAGACTGTTGTATTTAAGAAAGCATATCCGGAACGTTTTATTGACTGTGGGATCGCAGAAGCAAATATGACTGGTGTTGCAGCAGGACTTTCTACATGTGGAAAGGTTCCATTTATCAGTTCTTTTGCGATGTTTGTAGCAGGAAGAGCATTTGAGCAGATACGCAATTCTATCGGATATCCACATCTGAATGTGAAGATTGGTGCGACGCATGCAGGAATTACCGTCGGCGAGGACGGAGCAACACATCAGTGCAACGAGGATATTGCTTTGATGCGGACGATTCCAGGTATGGTTGTGATTAGCCCGGCGGACGATGTGGAAGCACGTGTAGCCGTGAAGGCGGCCTATAAGTATGAAGGACCGGTCTACTTACGATTTGGCAGACTGGCACTTCCAGTCATCCACAATGAGTCAGATTATACATTTGAGATTGGAAAAGGCGAAATTCTTCGCGAGGGAAAGGATCTGACAATTGTTGCAACCGGTGCAATGGTGAGCAATAGCCTTGAGGCTGCCAAAAAACTGAAAGAAGACGGTATCGAGGCAAAGGTGATTAACATTCATACAATCAAGCCACTCGATGAGGGCCTGATTGTTAAAGCAGCAAAAGAGACCGGCAAAATTGTCACGGTAGAGGAGCATTCCGTGATTGGCGGACTTGGAAGCGCGGTATGTGATGCACTTGCGGTGAAGGCTCCGACTCAGGTTTTAAAAATCGGAATCAACGATACGTTCGGCGAGTCCGGACCGGCAGTGGAACTGCTTAAAAAATATGGGCTGGATGCAGACAACATTTATGCAAAGATTAAAAGCTTTGTAAAATAATTCAAATAAGCAGCAGGAAAGCCTATATAGATGGTTTATAAAACTGCCTTACAACTCTTCCCGCTGGGCTGCCGGCAGGGTGAAGATAAATTCGGTGCCGACTCCTTCGGTACTGATGACGTTGATATTTTCATCATGTGCCTGAATAATTTCTTTTACGATAGAGAGTCCAAGACCGGAACCCTTCTTGTCCTTTCCACGGGACAGGTCGGTTTTGTAGAAACGCTCAAAAATTTTGTTCTGGCTGTCTTTTGGAATTCCGATGCCGGTATCCTTGACAGAAACAAATACTTTTTCGCTTTTCTTGGTGGTCTCAATGGTGATTTCAGAATCATGGTGGCTGAACTTGATGGCATTGTCAATCAGATTATAAACCACCTGCTGAATCTTGCTCATATCCGCTTTTACATAAAGTGTTTTACCGGCAAGAATCAGGTGGAAGGAAATCCGTTTGGCTTTGCAGGTTCCCTCAAAGGTAAGACAGGTCATTTTAATTAACTGGTTAATGTCAAATTCGCTGACGTCTAACATTGTGCCGTGGCTGCCGTATTTATTTAACTCTAAGAGGCTCTGGGTGAGCTTGGACAAACGGTCTGTCTCGAAAACAATGATATTTAAATATTTTTCCTGCATCTCCGGTGGAATCGTTCCGTCTAACATGGCTTCCACATAACCTTTGATGGAAGTAAGCGGAGAACGAAAATCATGGGAGACATTGGAAATAAATTTACGCTGGTCATCCTCCAGGGTATTCAGCTCATTTGCCATATAATTTAGAGAAGCGGCAAGATAGCCGATTTCATCATTTTTATGTACCGGAATTTTATAACTGAAATTGCCCTCGGCAAAAGCATCAGCACCCTTAATCATTTTGCGGATTGGGATGTAGACCTCGAAGCCAATGATAATCAGTAACAGGGTTGCACAGATAAAAATCAGAAGCAGAGTCAGGTACATAATATTCAGTAAATGTGCATGATGGTGCGTGATTACGGAAAGCGGCTGGTGAATCAGCACATATCCACGCACCTTGTAATTAATCGTAATCGGCGAAAATACCGTAAGATGCGTATCGTCATAATAATTATAAAAAGAACCGGTGGTGTAATATTTGCTGCCAAAATCTGCCACATTAAATCCGTCAATGTGTGTCAGGTGGTCCATGTCCACAGATGCATTGGAGTTAATCAGAATATCACCATCTGTATTCATGACCCATATTTCTGAAGAAAGATAAGTGCTAAGGGTGGCAAGACTGTCATGCAAGTCATCAACCGTAATATCTTCATTGAAATAGTTTGAAGCATAGGTAGATGCAATCATATTGGCTTCCTTGTAAAGCCGGTCAACTTCGGTATCTTCAATATATTCATAAGTATAGTGGGAGCTGAAGGTGGATACGAGAATAAAGCCGAGAATGCCAAAAATCACATATCCAATCAGCAGCTTCAGATAAAGTCGTTTCTTCATTCTTTAACCTCGAATTTGTATCCGATGCCCCAGACCGTAGAAATGCTCCAGGCGGTATGATCGTTAATTTTCTCACGAAGTCTTTTTACATGAACGTCAACGGTTCTGGTATCGCCTGCGTATTCATAGCCCCAGATATGGTCTAAAAGCTGTTCTCTGGTAAATACCTGATTCGGTGAGGATGCAAGAAAATAAAGAAGCTCTAACTCCTTTGGCGGCATATCAATTGTTTTGCCGTAATATTCTACGGAATAGTTGGAAAGATTGACCACCAGATCCGGATAAGTAACACATTTTAAATCCGGCTGTACAGGCTCCTGCTTCACCGGCTGGTAGCGGCGGAGCACCGCCTTGACTCTGGCAACCAGTTCTTTGGAATCAAAAGGCTTCATGATATAGTCATCTGCTCCCAGCTCCAGTCCGAGAACCTTGTCAAAGATTTCACCTTTGGCAGATAACATGATAATCGGAACATTTGCTTTTGCCCGGATTTCACGGCATACCTGATAACCATCAATGCCCGGAAGCATCAAATCAAGAAGAAGCAGATTTGGTGCATAGGTTTCAAATTCTTTCAAAGCAGATTCCCCATCATGAACCATCCTTGTATCAAAGCATTCTTTCGTGAGATACAGGGAAATCAGTTCTGCGATATTAACATCATCATCTACAATTAAAATTTTTTGTTTTGCAGCCATAGGAAACTTCCTTTCTGTTTTACGTAGTTCATATACTTGATTTATTTAAATTCTGCAATGGTAACACCGGCATCTCCTTCACCAAATTCTCCTAAGTGGAAGGACTTGATATAAGACTGTCGTTTCAAATGACTCTGTACGGCACTGCGCAGGGCACCGGTTCCTTTTCCGTGTACGATGCGCACGGAAGGAAGATGTGCAAGATAAGCATCATCCAAGTATTTATCCAAAAGAGCAATAGCTTCATCCACTGTTTTTCCAATCAGATTGATTTCTGTGGAAACAGAAGCGGATTTACTCATCTTAAGCTTTCCGGCACCGGTCTTGGCATATTTCTTGCTGCCCGGAGCAGCATCTTCAATTAGTACTAAATCCTTGATGTTTACCTGGGAGCGGAGAATTCCCATCTGCACAAAGAGGTCACCCTTTGCATTCGGCAGGGAGTGTACCGTTCCGGTTAAATTCATACTTAATACTTTTACGCTGTCACCGATACGAAGCTTCTTTGGAACCTTTGGATTGTAGATGGCAGTATCTTTTCCCTTTGAGCTCTTTTTCTCATTGGCAGCCATTTTCTCCCGGATATTGGTACGCTGTTTTTCCATTTCCTGAATGGAAGGTCTGGTAGTGCCATATTTATTGAAATTACGGATTGCCTCATCTGCAGTATCTTTGGCTTCCTGCAGAATCTGGTTTGCTTCTTCTTTTGCTTTACGAAGAATGGCATCCCGGCTTTCATCTAATTTTTCCTGCTTGTTCTTTAACTGCTGTTTTAATGCAGCAATTTCTGATTTGTAACGGTTGATTTCGGCCTGTTCTTTCTCTATGGTGATGCGGCTTGCTTCCAGGTCAGAAAGTAAATCTTCAAAATTCTGTTCATTACTGCTGATACGGGTTCTGGCATCCTCAATTAAAGTATCGGAAAGACCGAGTTTTTTGGAAATTGCAAAGGCATTACTTTTTCCCGGAATACCGATGAGAAGACGGTAAGTCGGACTTAAGGTTTCTACATCAAATTCGCAGCAGGCATTTTCAATTCCACTGGTAGTTAAGGCATAAATCTTAATCTCACTGTAGTGGGTGGTCGCCATGGTGCGGATGCCTCGACTGTGAAAATAAGATAAGATAGAAACCGCCAGGGCAGCGCCCTCCGTAGGGTCAGTTCCGGCACATAACTCATCAAAGAGAACCAGGGAATGTTCATTGGCTTCTTTTAAAATGTGGATAATGTTGGTCATATGGGAAGAAAATGTGCTTAAGTTCTGCTCAATGCTCTGTTCATCTCCAATATCTGCAAAAATATCGTCAAAAACAGCAAGCTCACTGCGGTCTCCGGAAGGAATCGGAAGTCCCGCCTGTCCCATTAGAGTGAGAAGTCCCACAGTTTTTAAGGAAACGGTTTTACCACCGGTATTCGGTCCGGTAATGACAAGCTGGTCAAAATTGCTGCCTAAGGAAATGTCGATAGGAACTACTTTTTTTGCGTCCAGCAGAGGGTGTCTGCCCTTTAAAATACGAATTTTCCGTTCCGTATTAAAATGCGGTGTAATTCCATTGTATTCCAAGGCATAAGCTGCTTTTGCAAATATAAAATCAAGCTCTGTTAAAATCTGATAATCGGTTTCAATGGCAGGAATATATTCCCCTGCTTTTGCCGATAAAGTGGCAAGAATAACGGCAATTTCGTCCTGCTCTTTGATGGATAATTCTTTTAATTCGTTGTTCAGATTTACCACAGCCATTGGCTCAATGAAAAGAGTAGAACCGCTGGAGGACTGGTCATGCACCATACCGGTAATCTGGGATTTGGCTTCGGCTTTTACCGGAAGACAGTAGCGGCCGTTACGCATGGTAATGACAAAATCCTGCAGGCAGTTTCTGACATTCTGGTTATTTAACATCTGGTTTAACTGCGCATGGATGCGGTCGCCGGTTGAGCGGATAGAACGGCGGATGGATTTTAAATTACTGCTGGCATCATCACTGATTTCATCCACAGAAATGATGCAGCGGCGGATCTCATCACAAAGAGGACTAAGAGGTTCTAAACCATCAAAAAGTTCGCTCAGGGAATCAGATGGAATATCTTCCCGTTCCTTTCTGCCATAGGCTTTGACCCGGCGGGCAGTCTCTAATAATTTACAGAGGCCGAGAAGCTCTTCGATATTCATGGTTCCGCCGATTTCCACACGCCGGATGGCGGAAGAAAGCGGTTTGATACCGGAGCAGTCAAGCCGTCCCTTTTTCAGGCTGCGGTTCATGGCATCCTTAGTCTGCTGCTGTGCATTGGTAATCTCTGAGAGGCTGGTGGAAGGAAGCAGGGAAAGACAGCGTTCCTTGGTATCCGCACCGAACGCATACTCCGCGAGCCGTTCTACAATTTTATTATATTCTAATGTTCTTAAAACCTTTTGATTCATAAATATTCTCCATAAAATGTACTAAAAATCACTGCTTCTATTATACCCCAAACCGATTGTGGTGAAAAGGGCGGTTGAAAATAAGTTTCCGGATAAATGACGAAATTGGCACGTTTTTTACATTCCGGCATCTTTTTTAAAAAATGTTGCAACATAGGCAGATAGAAAGTATAATTAAAAATGGTTGTATTTACAGTAGAAAAGAGGATTCCCTATGTCAGAAAATGAAAAAGAGGAATTTGCATTTATCAAAGAGAAAATCAAGAACAAGCCGTTAAATAAGAGACGTATTATTTTAAAAACGGCATTTACGGTTGTGCTTGCGGTTGTCTTTGGACTTGTATCCTGTTTTGTATTTACATGGATGCGCCCGGTGATGGAAGAGTGGCTGAATAAGCCGGAGGATACCAGGGTGAGCATCCCGAAAGATGAAGAGGTACAGCCGGATACGGAAGAAGAGACAAATTCCACGGAGACAGGTGTAGACGAGCCGGATGCAGAAGAAGGCTTAAAAGAGCTTACACCGGAGGAATATCAGAAATTACAGAGTAAGCTTTATGCGATTGGAAGCGAAGCAAATAAGTCCATTGTTACGGTGACAGGTGTGACCAGTGATGTGGACTGGTTTAACACGCCTTATGAGAGACAGGGACAGGCAAGTGGAGTCATTATTGCGGATACCGGTCAGGAGCTTCTGATTATGACAGAGCGCAAGGTCATAAGCGGAGCAAAATCCATTCATGTGACCTTCCTTGATAACAGCACCGTGGAAGCGGAGCTTAAAAACTATGACGGAAATACCGGAATTGCGATTTTAAATGTAAAACGTTCCGATATCGAAGAAAGCACTCTGGGCAGAATTAAAGTGGCAGTGCTTGGAAATTCACTTCAGACCACACGGGGCAGCATTGTGCTGGCACTGGGCAGTCCGCTGGGAACGACTTTCTCCATATTGACAGGAAATATTACATCGACTTCTAACAGCATTTCCACCTTTGATGCAAACTACAATGTACTGACAACAGATATTGTGGGCAGTAGTCAGGGAAGTGGTGTACTGGTCAATCTCTCTGGTGAAGTGGTTGGAATTGTTATGCAGAATTACAGCAGCGGCGATGAGAATACGCTGACCGCAATTTCCGTTTCCCAGTTGAAAGACATTATCGAGAAGCTTTCCAATGGACAGGATATTCCGTATCTTGGACTGAAACTGACTTCTGTAACATCTGACATTGAAAAGGAATATGACATACCAAAGGGCGTATATATTAAATCAGTGGGAATTGATTCCCCGGCGATGGCGGCAGGCTTGCAAAGCGGTGATGTCATCGTAAAGATTGCCGGAGAAAATGTAGAGACAGCGCAGGCATATAAGAATGTGTTATCCGGGCAGACTCCGGGAGATGTTGTAAAGATTACCATAAAACGCCAGGGGGCAGCAGGCTATGTAGAAATCGAATGTTCTGCAACCGTTGGTGTACTAAAATAGAAAGAGGAAAATTATGCATTATATTGAAACATTACGCGAAGGCGAAAGAGTAAATGAAATCTATCTTTGTAAAAATAAGCAGTCAGCGCTGACGAAGGCAGGTAAACCTTATGAAGCATTGATTTTACAGGATAAAACAGGCACACTGGATGCAAAAATCTGGGAGCCGGGCTCTGTGGGAATTGATGATTTTGACCGATTTGATTACATCAATGTAGTGGGAGATATCACAAGTTTTCAGGGCGCATTACAGTTAAATGTAAAGAGGGTCCGGAAAGCAACCGAGGGAGAGTATGAACCAAAGGAATATCTTCCGGTCAGCGAATATAATGTAGATGAAATGTATGAGCAGTTACTTGGATATATTAAGCAGATGGAGAATCCATATCTTAAGAAACTGGCAGGCAGTTTCTTTATCGAGGATGCAGATTTTGCAAAACGTTTTAAATTCCATTCTGCAGCAAAAAGCGTACATCACGGTTTTGTGGGCGGACTTTTAGAGCATACTTTAAGCGTAACGAAGCTTTCTGCTTATTTTGCTGACAACTATAAGATTCTCAATAAAGATTTACTGGTTTGTGCCGCCATGTTTCACGATATCGGAAAGTTAGAAGAGCTTTCTACTTTCCCGGAAAATGATTACACCGACGAGGGACAGCTTTTAGGACATATCATGATTGGAGCCATGGAAATTGCAGAGCGCATCAAGACCATCGATGGTTTCCCGGTGAAACTGGCACATGAGATGGAACACTGTATTCTGGCACATCATGGAGAGTTAGAGTATGGTTCTCCGAAGAAGCCGGCATTACCGGAAGCTGTAGCATTAAGCTATGCAGATAATATTGATGCAAAGATGGAGACCATGCGTGAGCTTTTGGCAAACGTACCGGAAGGAGATACTCAGTGGCAGGGATTCAACCGTCTGTTTGAATCGAACATCCGCAGATCGAGTATATAAGAAATATGAAAAAAGATGACATTGTTACACTGACCATTGACGATATTGGAACTAACGGCGAAGGTATCGGAAGAACGGAAGGCATCACACTTTTTATCAAGGATGCTCTGCCGGGAGACATGGTTCGTGCCAAAATCATGAAGATGAAAAAAACTTATGGCTATGCCCGCCTGATGGAAATTCTTAAGGAATCCACCATGCGGACAACCCCGCCATGCCCGGAGCATAAGCGGTGTGGTGGCTGCCAGATCCAGGCACTTTCTTATGGGAGCCAGCTTAAGTTTAAGGAAAATAAAGTACGCAACAACTTAAAGCATATCGGCGGATTTGAAAATCCAAAGGTCTTACCAACACTTGGCATGCAGGAGCCTTACCGCTACCGGAACAAAGCACAGTTTCCGGTGGGTTATGATAAAGAAGGCAACCTGGTGGCAGGCTTTTTTGCGTCCAGAACCCACAACATTATTCCGGTGCAGGACTGCCTTTTGGGAAAGGAAGGCAACGGAAGAATCCTGTCCCTTATTTTAGACACCATGAAATCCTATGGCGTCAGTGCCTATGATGAGAAAACCGGAAAAGGCTGCGTCCGCCACATCTTAATCCGTTACGGCGAGAAAACCGGAGAGTGGATGGTCTGCTTTATCATCAACGGAAAGAAGCTGCCGCATGCAGAAAGTTTTATTGAAGTATTAAAAGATTTGCCGGGAATGACAAGTATTACTGTAAATATCAATGAATCCCGGGGCAACGTGATTTTAGGAGAAGAAACTTATACCTTCTATGGAAAGGGTTACATTACAGATTATATCGGAACGATTTCTTTTCAGATTTCTCCACAGTCTTTCTATCAGGTAAATCCGGCGCAGACAGAGGTGCTTTATAACAAAGCTTTGGAATATGCCAATCTCACCGGCGAAGAGACGGTCTGGGATTTATATTGCGGTATCGGAACCATTTCCTTATTTCTGGCACAGAAAGCGAAGAAGGTTTACGGTGTGGAAATTGTACCGCAGGCAATCGCAGATGCCAAAGAGAATGCTCTTCGAAACCACATCTCCAATGCAGAATTTTTTGTTGGGAAAGCAGAGGAAGTCTATCCGGCATACTGTGCCGCCCATGGCGAAGAAGCCCGTGCAGAAGTTATCGTAGTGGACCCGCCACGCAAAGGCTGCGAGGAATCCCTCCTTGCCATGATGTGTGAGATGGCACCACAGCGTATCGTCTATGTAAGCTGTGATTCCGCAACCCTGGCCCGGGATTTGAAATATCTTTGCAGCCATGGATATGACCTCGTGGAGGTGCAGCCGGTAGACCAGTTCGGCCATACGGTACATGTGGAGACGGTAGTCAAATTATCCCTCAAAAAAGATACACCGAAAATTGAGGTGACAATGGAGCCTGATGAAGAGAGCAATTACACACCAGAAGAAAAGGCTACCTATCAGAAGATTAAGGATTATGTGAAGGACAAGTATGGTGTGAATGTGCATACTTCTTATATTGCACAGGTGAAGTGGATGTGTGGTCTGGATATGGGCGAGAATTATAATAAGTCCAAGAAGGAGAATCCAGAAGTGAAGCAGTGTCCGCAGGAGAAGGTGGAGTATATTAAGGATGCGTTGAGGCATTTTGGGGTGATTTAGTTAAATTACTATTGGTGTGCCACGGCAGTATCACTAGAAATTCCAACAAAGCCTATAAATAAGCCATTTCTTAGTTGAAAAGGTGCTCTACTACACGTTTTTTAGAGAAATAGCTCGGTATGATTTTTAAGAAGGTTGAGATATACCTTCTTTTTTTATTACTAAAAAGAGAAAGAATGGAAAAGTAATAAAAAATTGCGTATAAAACGAAAAAATAAGAATATAATACAATAATGAAAATAAAACGAAAAAATATATTGCATTAAAATTAAAAAGGTGGTATTGTATGAATGAGATAACAAAGGAAGGTTGTGTTGAAATGAAAATACAAGCTGTTTTAATTGATGGATTTAAAAATATATCAAATGTAAGAATATTGTTTGATAATATTACAGCACTTGTTGCTTTAAATAATTTTGGAAAATCAAATGTGCTTTCAGGTATTGATTTTGGATTAGATTTTATTAAGGCTTCCATAGAGGATAAAAAGGATATGATGTCTAATTCCAATCTGATTCCTATCAATTGTAGTATGATTGGAAAAAATTATAAATATGAGATGGAGGTTTCTACTGACATCGATGGTAAGGAATATATTATTCAGTATGGCTATGAGTTTGAGTGGAAGGATAATGAGGACAAAAAGCCTAGAATAGTATCAGAGTTTTTGAAAGCTAAACTTAATGAAAAAGGACAAAAGTTTACACAGCTAATCAATAGAACTGCTGACACAGCATTCTATAAGAGTTCAGAGACCGGAAGATGCTCATCAAAGATTAAGGTAGAGGAAGCTGAATTGGTTGCTAATAAGTTAAGAGCCTATGATGAGTTATATTATGCTAAGATTATTACAAAACTTAATGGTATGAAAATATATATGGAAAACAATTTGGATGCAAAGAGCTTTTATCAGCCAGACCCTATCATACGAAAAGGCTTTGAAAATGAGATGATAAATGCTGATAATCTGCCACGTGTTATTTATAATCTGAAAAAGCAGAATTCAGATAAATTTGAATTATTAAAAAATGTTTATTTTCAACTATTTCCTGACATTGAGAATGTTATTGTAAGGAAATTCAAATTAGATGCAACAGAAGGCAATCAACTTCCTGAAGATGCACCTTTTATCTTTACCAATTCAGTTTATGTATTATTTGTTAAAGAAAAGAATTTAGCAAATCCAGTGAATTTTTCTATGATGTCAGATGGGGCAAAGAGAGTTTTTATGATATTGACCAAGATAATTGTATCTAGTGTCAGCAATATTTCGTTGATAGCGATTGAGGAACCAGAAAACTCTGTGCATCCAGGTTTGTTCCAAGCATACATCCAGATTATTAGCCAACTATTAGATGATTGTAAAGTTATTATTACAAGCCATTCGCCATACATTATCAGTTACTTAAATCCTTCTTGGATTCATGTTGGTATGAATAGAACAGCTGGAGTGGCTGAGTTCTTTACATTTAAAAAGTCAGGTCAGAAACAGCTGGAAAATGATGCTGCTGGTTTTAATATGAGCATGGGAGACTATCTGTTTTCAATGCTTGCAGATACAGAGAGTAATATAAGTGATTATTTGGAGTGTGATGCCGATGAGTAAATGCCTTGTACTTTTTGTAGAGGGTGATACAGAGGTTGAATTTTATAAACATGTAATTGCTAATGCCAGAAAGTTACATCCTGCGGGAAGATTTAATACAAGTATTATGTTCATTTTTAAGGAAGGATGCGGTATCAAAAAGTGTACATTTAGGAACTGAATAATAAGGGCATAGAATCAGTGCCAAAAAGTAGAGACTTTCCATTATGGGAGGTCTCATTTTTTATGTAAGCATTTTAAGACTATGAATATTCAGAGTGGGCGATGACTGTGGTGGGATGTGCAAATATGGGAGAAAAACTTGTTCCTGGAGAAGTGGTCTTCTCGCTGGAGAATGGGAAATATTATGCAGATATTCTATAAATAATAGATGACAAAGTAAGAAAAACTTGGAGGATACTATGAAACAGGCGATTGTAAATTTTTGCAAGTCAATGGATACGGGATTGTTTTTGTTGGATATGCCGACTGGCTTTGGAAAAACATATAGTGTATTGGATTTTATGGTCGACAATTATGATGCGCCTGAATTCAAAGATAAGAAGATTTTCTTTGTTACAACCCTTAAGAAAAATTTGCCGGATAAGGAGTTGCGTGAACATTTTGCAAAGCGCGGTAAAGCAGATGATTATGATAAATATTGTTTGCGAATAGAAGCTAATGCAGATATGGTTGTAGAAAAATTGGACGAGTTATATCGTGCCAGAAAAATTCCAGCAGCAATCACTATGAAACAAGAATTTAAGGATTTACATGGTTCAGTAAAACTATTAAACGAATACAGAGATAAAAAGCGTGAATTAAAAGGAACCAGTAAGGACATTATAAATGTTTTATGCAAGAACGCAGAGGATGCAATTCGCAAGCAGCAGGAAGGTGCCTTTCGTAAGGTGATAGAAAGCGAGCTGAAGCAGTTCAGAACACCAAAGGAAAAGTTAAAGAATATCGCTAATAATCCGGAATATCATTGGATAGGAGAATTGTATCCGGCGGTATATACGAGAGCGAAGCGAATATTTTTTATGTCAATGGATAAGTTTTTCTTGGGAAACACTACTATTATTGAACCTACATATAGCTTTTACAATAATGATATTACAAAAAATGCAATTATTTTTATAGATGAGTTTGATGCAACAAGAGACAGGTTACTTAATCAGATCATAACAAGAGGCTTAGAAAATCATATTGATTATTTAGGTCTGTTTCATCGTGTATATGCATCTTTGAAGACGAGAGATTTTCCGGCAGAGCTTACTACTGCATCGAAGTTACAACAAGCATATCTTGATGAACAAAAAAACGCGAAAAATCCTATGGAAATTATAGAAAGATTTGGTGGTGTGTTTGATGAAACATATGACCGTTTTGCGATGCAATATAGCTTCAAAACAGAAGAAGATGGTAAGGGTGATAGAAGTCGTAATTTTATTTTCAATGCTGTAGTATTTATGGATGCAATCCACTATCACGTCCGCAGTGAAGGACGTATTGTAAAACGTGCGGTTTACATTGCCCTTGGTATCGATATGAATGGGAAAAAAGATGTTCTTGGAATGTATGTTGGAGAAAACGAAAGTGCAAAGTTCTGGCTTTCTATCATGAATGGATTAAAAAACAGAGGCGTTGAGGATATCCTGATTGCATGCGTTGATGGTT
>OBKR01001457.1_pt1 | contig 20495 bp, 20 predicted proteins | sample 1518991 | NCBI WGS metagenome assembly OBKR01 (sample SAMEA2452117, study PRJEB22498) | human gut metagenome | biome: human feces; feature: human gut; material: feces | place: Australia | collected 2012
AAAAAATACTAAACTGTAAATGAAGTACTCTATTAGTAAATTAATAAATACAATTATTACAATGTTTCTTATTTTTTCTTTGACTCCACTCCCAAATAATTTTTTATTAAATCTTCTCTTTTCTTCATTACTAATTCTTGAATAATTAACCCAAAAATAAATAGTTAACAAAATTAAGACATCAATTACCGAAACAATTAATCCAATTACTACTGCAGCTACCATAGTTGTTTTCCTCCAATTTTCTAATTGTAAATGTTGAATATCAATTCCAAAACAGAATTGCTATAATATTATACACTTACATTTACATGTTGTCAATTGATATGAGAAATAATAAAACCAAAAAGAGAGCTCTCTGAATTTTACTTCTTTGAACTCTCTTCTTGGTTACAGCTTAGCTGTTAACAGGTGCATAGGTGTTATTAAACACCATGCCGTTGACAACCCACGAATCGTCAGGGTTAGGCTTACCGTCTTTGTTTGCAAAGACGATAAAGTCGCCATCGCCATGAGGAACGCCTTCACGGTTAGCCGTGAGAACTTCCCCCCAACTGGTAGAAACCTTAGTCTGTTCAATGGTTTGTTCTGCAAAGATTGTCTCTGCAGAGTCGTCCACGATGGTCACGATGTCAAAGACACCTGCAGGAATATTCTCCTGCGTAATGTGAGTGCCATCTGCCAGAGTGTAGGTCTTTGCCAGCTTTTCCAGAGTTACCGGCCATTCTTCACCAACAGTACCAATAAGCTTGACGCACTTGGCTTCGTTGGTAGTGTAGTGGCAGTCTTCCAGGAAGTTGTAGATCTCGGTACCAATGGCAACCACCTCTGCCTTCATTGCATAGGACTTCTTCTTGTATTCAATCATAATGTTTTTCCTCTCCGCCCTTTATTATTGGGCTTTGTGACTTTCGTCAGTTGTTTTCAGCTATGGCCGTTTGCCATGCTACTATTTATTATAGTATATTTTATGTAAAATTGCAAATACACGAAAAAAAGCACATAGAATATATATCTATGTGTTTTCAATATTACATTTTTTTCTAATATCTATTATTTTCTCATTAATTTTATCTACATTAACACCTTCAAAATTTTGTTTATCAGAAATATCATATTTTTCCTTTATTTCTATAATTCTGTTAACACTTCTATCAATTCTATTTTCTTTTATTTTTCCAGATTCAACTAATTGAACTATATTGTTTAACACACGTTGTTCTTCATCTTTATTAAATCTAAATACAATAATATCATTTCCCGCTTCAAACGCTTTTCTTACAGCTAAATCTGGTCCATAAAACAATTTTATAGCTCTCATTTTTAGATCATCTGTAATTATTAATCTATTATATCTAAATTTTTTTCTTATATATTTACAAATAAATTTTCTTGACAATGATGCTGGATATATTCCGGTCACTTTAGGAATTAATAAATGTCCTACTAATATTGCATCTGCTCCATTCTGTATTGCTTGTGAGAATGGGTACACATCTTCATCTTCAATTTTTTTCATTGGAATATTTATTACTGGCAAAAAATAATGTGAATCTTGTTTAGTTGCACCATGACCTGGAAAATGTTTTACAACAGAAACAATATTATTTTTCTGTAATGCTTTCATCACGGCAATACCACACTCAGATACTTTTTCTTTATCATAGCCAAAACTTCTATCTCCAATAACTTTTTGTTTTTCATATCTTCTTAAATCTAATACTGGTGCAAAATTCAAATTAAATCCAGATTTGTATAATAACTCTCCTGTTATTTCAGAAGCTTCTTTTACTAATTTTTCTCCCCCAACATTTGCAATCACATTGGCAGAAGGTAAATTTTTCAACTCCTTTGGCATTCTATTTACTCTTCCACCTTCTTGGTCTATTGCTATAAATAATGGTATTTGATTATTTTTATTTAACTCTTTTAATTCTCTAATTAGTTTTAACATCTCTGAATATGTAGAAAAATTTTTTCTATATAAAATTACTCCACCAATTTTATAATTTATTATCATATTTTTAATTCGATCTGTTATGTAATTAGTATCCATACCAATCATAACCATTTGCCCTATTTTTTCTTTTAATGATAATTCTTTTGCTTTCATATTTATAACCCTTCCATTAATGCAAATTATTTTCTTGAAAAATAAATATCTGCACTTGGATTAGCTAGTTTTATTCTCTTATCTTCAAGAAGTTTCATAATTGTTAAATTAAGCTTTGTACTAAATGTTAAGAATTTATCATAATCAACAATATTTGTATATAAGAATACTTTTATTATTATTGCTTCTGCTCCTATTTCTGTTACATTTATTTGAATTGTATTTTTATTTATTTCTTGCATACTTTCTAAAATATTTCTTATTGATTTCATTAATTCTTCTGTTTTTTCTGAACTTGTGTCTAATGGTAATCTTAGAGTCATTTCTATTCTTCTTGCATTTATTGTTGCACTATTTATTATTGCTTCTGATAATATTTTTGTATTTTGAATTGTAACTGTTGTATTTTCTACTGTTTTTATTTTTATACTTCTAAATTTAATATCAACAATCGTACCAGATATATCTCCAATAGTTACCCAGTCACCTATTTCAAATGGTTTTTCTGAGGCAATTGCCATTCCACTTAACAAATTACTTACTAATTCTTGAGCAGCTAATGCAATTACAACACTTCCTAAACCAAGACCTGTGATTATACCATTTAGATCATATCCAAATTCTGATATAATCATAAATCCAGCAACAATATAAATTAATACTTTTAAAAGTTTTGTCCCTGTTTGGATTAATTTTTGATTTTCTTGTAATTTCTCATTACCTTTTACTTTTTTCATTAATTTTGATGTTGGTGATATCATTCCAACCAATATTTTAGCAATACTTAATATAACTGCAACCCTTATTAATTTTATGCAAAATGCCATCGCAGTTGCTGGTAATGCTAATATTATTAATGCTAAATATATTCCAAAACATAAAAATATACTTCTTAATCCTTTATATGTATCATTTTCTTTTAATACTTTTTTATCTTTTTCATTTACCTTCCAAATTTTTAATAATAATCTTGGAAGCCATATGCTTAATACGAAAAATATCACCAAAATTGCTATTGCTATAAATATATCTGCTATATCTTTTGCTTTTATGCCTTCGATAAATGTTTTTATTGTTTCCATTTATTCCTCCATTCTATTTAAGGAATTTGAACAAGGCAACATAGTTTTCCTTTGTTCATGCCCAATTTATATTATTTTCTAAGTTCTGCACCACATTTTTTAGATACTGCATCAATTATTTTGTCCATTAATCCATTAATTTCTTCATCTGTTAATGTTTTCTTCATATCTGAAAATGTTAAAGAATATGCTATTGATTTTTTGTCAATTCCAACTCCAACACCAGTATAAACATCAAATACTTCAATATTTGTAAGTAGGCTTCCTCCTGCTGATTTAATTACTTTTTCAATATCTTTTGATACTGATTTTTTATCAACTACAAGTGCTATATCTTTATTAATACTTGGAAATTTTGAAAATTCTTTATATTTCATCTTTCCTACTTTTTTTGTAAACAATTCATCTAAATTGATTTCAAGAACATATACATCATCTTTGGTTACACTTGGATGTATTTTTCCTATCATACCTATATTTGAACCATTTACATTTATCATTGCACTTTGACCTGGATGCATTTCTTTTGGCATCTCTTGTTTCATAAAACTATATCTTCCTGAATATCCAAGGTAATCAAGTACTTCTTCTGCAATTCCTTTTATTACATAAAAATCTACAGTTTTATTATTGTTTAATCCTGTTGAGTATTTTCCAGACATTAATACACATAATTTTGTATCTTCTCCATATACTTCGCCTTTTTTATAGAATCCTTTTCCAATCTCAAATATTGATATATCTTTTTGTTCCCTTGCTTTGTTATACTCATATACTTTATACAATGATGGTATCATACTATATCTTAATGTATTTCTATCTTCTGTTATTGGATCTAATAATTTTAATGGTTCAAATTTATCTAATGTATATCCATTTACTTCTTTATCATTTATTAAAACATATGTTAATGTTTCTTTTAATCCTAATGCTATCATTTTATTTCTAATTTCTCTTTGTGTTTTATCATAGCTTCCTTTTCTCATTGGAACAATTGGCAATTTTCCTTCTATATTGTCAACTCCATATATACGGCTTACTTCTTCAATTAAGTCTTCTTTTATTGATATATCTAATCTTCTTGTTGGAACTGTTACTTTAATTTTTTCTCCATTTACTTTGTAAGAAAATCCTAATTTTCTAAATACATTTAATATTTCTTCATTAGGTATAACTGTTCCTAACACATCATTTATATTCTTAAATGTTATTTCAATTTCTTTTTCTTTATTATTTGTTTTGTCATATTCTACAGTTCCTGTTACAACTGTTCCTCCAGCATATTCTTCTAATAGTTTACAAGCTCGTTCAATTGCCATTGTTGTTCTTTCTGGATCTAATCCTTTTTCAAATCTGTTGCTTGCTTCACTTCTTACTATTTTCTTTGACGTTTTTCTTACTTTTACTGAATCAAAAATTGCTGATTCTATTATGATATTTTTTGTATCTGGTTCTACTTCTGTTTCAAGTCCTCCCATAACTCCTGCAAGACCAACACCATGTGTAGCATCTGCAATTACTATATCTTCACTTGTTAATGTTCTTTCAGCATTATCTAATGTTGTTAATTTTTCTCCATCTTCTGCCATTCTTACTACTAGTTTATTTCCTAATTTATCAGCATCATAGAAATGTAATGGTTGACCTAATTCTAACATTACATAATTACTAATATCTACAACATTGTTTATTGGCCTTATTCCAGATGCAATTAATCTATTTTTTATGAATATTGGACTTTCTTCTATTTTTACATTTTCTACTTTCTTTACTAATAATTTTGAACAATTTTCTGTTTTTACTTCTGTTTTAAATGTTTTGTTTATATCTTCCCCTGATTCTTTGTGTTTTAAATCAACATCTTTTACTTTTTTATCATAAATTGCTCCTACTTCATAGGCCATTCCTAAAATGCTTAATAAATCCCCTCTATTTGCTGTTAATTCAAAATCTATTACACCATCATCCATTTGAAGATATTTTATTGGATCTCCACCAATTTCTGCATCTTCTCCTAATTCTGCTATTCCTTCTGAATCCTCTGGTTTTAAAAATTTATGTTCAAGTCCTAATTCTGCTATTGAACATAACATTCCATTTGATTCTTGACCTCTTATCATTCCTTTTTTTATTGTTTTTTCTGGTAATACTGCACCATCTAAAGCTACTATTACTTTTAATCCTGTTCTTGCATTTGGAGCACCACATACTATATCTAATACTTCTGTTCCAATATTTACTTTGCATAAATGTAAATGGTCTGAGTCTGGATGTGGCTCACATTCTGTAATTTGTCCTATAACCAATTTTGTTGCATTTATTAAGTTACTTGCTGAATCATATTCATTTCCAACTCTCGTCATATCTTCTGCTAATTGTTTTACATCTACATCTATATCTATATAGTCTTTTAAAAAGTTTGTACTTAGTTTCATTTTTATTCAATTCCTTTCTTGCTTTTTTCAAAAGCACACATAATACTAAAGTTCTTTTATATCTCTATTTATCTACGAATTATTCTTCGTCCTTTCTGTCAAATTGGCTTAGGAATCTAATATCATTTGCATATAAATATCTCATATCTGGTATTCCATATTTAAACATTGCTAATCTTTCAAGTCCTGTTCCAAATGCAAATCCACCATATTCTTCTGGATCATATCCATTCATTTTTAATACATTTGGATGTACTATTCCTGCTCCTAAAACTTCAATCCACCCTGTTTGCTTACATAAGCTACATCCTTTTCCCCCACATTTGAAACAACTTACATCTACTTCATAAGATGGTTCAGTAAATGGGAAATAACTTGGTCTAAATCTTAATTCACAATTTTTTCCTATTAATTTCTTTACAAATATTTCAAGTGTTCCTTTTAAGTCTGCAAGTGATACATGTCTTTCTTTTTTATCTATTACAAGTCCTTCTACTTGCCCAAATTGATGTGAATGTGTTGCATCATCTTCTCTACGATATGTTTTTCCAGCACAAATCATTCTTATTGGTGTTTTTTCTGTATTTGCTAACATTGTTCTTGCTTGAACAGCTGATGTTTGTGTTCTTAATAAATATTCATTTGTTATATAAAAACTGTCTTGCATATCTCTTGCAGGATGTCCTTTTGGTAAATTTAATCTCTCAAAACAGAATTCATCTGTTTCTAATTCTGGTCCTGAAATTACATCATATCCCATTGATACAAATAAATCTTCTATTTCTTCTATTACTCTATTTACTGGATGTTTACTTCCTCTTTGAATTTTTGTTGCTGGTAATGTTATATCTATTGTTTCTTTTTCTATTTTTTCTTCTAACATTTTTGATTTTATTTGTTCTTCAGCAATTGATAGTTTTTCTTCTATTTCTTTTCTTGCTTCATTTACTAATGCTCCTACTTTGGGTCTTTCTTCTGCTGTTAATGCTCCTAATCCTTTTAATAAATTTGATAATTCACTTTTCTTTCCTAAGAATTGTACTTTTAATTCTTGTAAATCTTGTGAATTTTTTATTTTTGATATTTTTTCTTCTGCTAATTTTTTAATTTCGTCAATTTTGCTTTGCATTTTTATTTCCTCCTTTTTATACAAAACGTAAATAGAGCCAATCTTCCTATTTTTTAGGACGATTGGCTCTTTCGTGGTACCACCTAATTTTATTAATGGCTTACTTATGCACAATATCTCTCTATAAGCTCGCCTAATTAACCTCTTTATAGTTTTAACGGTTCTACCGCTTCTTTCTACTTGCTTTTTGCTTTGAAAAAAAGACCTCAAAAGTGAAATTTCAATATATTTAATATAAATGGTTCTCATCTTTACCATTCTCTCTGTAATATTTTACAATATATCTACTTTGCTTTTTCTATGGATTTTCTTTATAGTCTTTGCATATTATATCATTATTTTTTGAAAATGTAAACTAAAAAAGTGATTTTATTTTATAAAATCACTTTTTTATATTAGAAACTTCTTCCGCCTCCACCGTGAGATGTTCCACTACTTCCAGAATGTGTTGAGCTTCCACTACTTCCTCCACTAGATGAACTACTTTCTACTCTTCTTGTTTGTGAAACATGTTTGTCTAAAAACTGATCTGTTTGTTCTGTCAATTTTAATGGTTTAGAAATATACTTACTAGCCTCTCTGTTTTTTTGTGGTTTTCTATGTGAACACACTCCGATAATTATAAAGATTGCTGTTGCTATTGAACTACATATCAAAGAACTTTTTATCATCTTTGATGTAGATACTATTGTATCTCCACCATTTCTTCCCTTTTTAGCAAAGTATGTTGCATATTTTATAAATTGTTCTGCACATCCAGAATAATCCTTTTTAGAAATTTTATCATATGTATAATCTAAAATAGCATCAATTCTTTTATCATTATATATTTCTATTGCTTTTCCAGTTGTTGAAATCCACATCTTTCTATTATCCATGTCAATTAAAAACAATAAACCATTTTTATTTACCCCAACACCAAAATCATTATAATCATAAAAATCATCTGCGTAACCCATTGAACTACTTTTTGGATTTTCATTTATTGTAACAATAGCCATATCCATATTATACTTTGAAATAAATTTCTTAATCATATTATAAATTTCTTTTTCTTTGTCATCTGGTATTAATTTTGCATAATCATATATCTTTAATGTATTATCAACAATTGGTGTTTTATCTTTTGCATATGAAGTTTGTGAATTATCTTCCAACACATTTGTTTTTTTTGTATATCCATATACATTATAGGCTTTTCCAAATCCAAGTATAATTATAAAAATTATGCATACTGTCAAAAATTTAAATTTTTTTCTCATTTACATCATTCCCCTCATTAAATTAAATATAAAAAATAAAATAAAACTAATTCCAAAAAATAGTATACCTTTTTTTATAACTTTTCCACTATCCATTGGCACTGTTCCTACAACTTTTTTTGTCTGTCCATTCATTGCAAATGTATACATTTTTTCTTTAAATTTTATATTTAACATCCATACTGGTAATAATGCATATTCAACTTCTCCACTATTAATATTTACATCACTATTATCAACAGTTACTGAATCATACCCCCTTATTGTAGATTTTAATTCATCTACCATTGTATTTTCCATTCTATTTTTTGCCCTATCATATACTTCATCTTTATTTAAATCATATTTTTCTGCTAAAAAACCAGATAAATATGATCTATTAAATGGTTTAAATTCACTATAATTATATGGTTCTATTGAGTCCATTATTTCATCTTTGAATTTAGTTGAACTGTCTACTGGTAAATCTTCTATCTCTAATTCTCCACTTCTTGTACATCTAAATGTTGATGTTTCTGTATAATCATAATTTCCAGAACTCCATCTTCTTATTTGAGTTGCCCTAGATTGTATATTTCCATTCATTTGACCATCATAAAGCCAAAATGGTATATATACACCTGTTATTTTTTCTATGTTTTTTTCATCATGAAAGTCAGATGGTGCAAAACATCTTTTCTTTACATTCTTTTTAAATTCTTCTATTGCTTCTTCTTTTGTTGTTTTAAATGGAATTAATTTATCTGGCTTAAACTCACCTTGAAGTCTATTTTTCATAATTGTAGTATTTCCACAATATACACAATGTGTTGCAACAGTATTAGCATCTGTAACAACTGTTGCACCACAATTAGGGCATGTATATTCATCTATTTCAAAATCTAAATTTTCCTTTGTTTCTTTTTCTTGTTGCTTTTCAAACTCCCCTATTTCATATGAATTACCACAATATTCACAATCCCATTTTTGTGTTGTTGGATTAAATTTTACATTTGCACCACAACTTGGACATTTGTTGTCTACTGTAATCTTCATTTGTTTTTCTCCTTTAGTTTAACTTATTTCCACAATTTGGGCAAAACTTTGCACCATTTTCTACTTTTTTACCACAATTAGAGCAAAAAACTTTTTCAGGCTTTTTTTGTCCACAGTCTGGGCAGAAATTTCCTTTTACTTGTTTCTTGCAATTTGGACATTCCCACATATCTGGTGTTGAACTATTATTGTTTACTGATGAATTACTTGTATTTTGCCAAGGAGCTGTAGTAGCACCTCCCATTACACCTCCTGATGCCATATTAGCCATTCCAATTCCCATAAATCCTGTTGTTGCGCCATTTGCATTATTAGCTGCATCTTTCATTGATTGAGCATATGCACCAACCATTGTTCCTTGTTGCATATATGCATTTGAACTTAATTCATAATTATTAATTTTTTCTTGTGATGCATCATCTAATGTTACTGATTCTATGTTAAATCCTTCTATTGAAATTCCTCTTCCTTTAATTCTATTATCAAAATTATCTTGAGCCATAATTTCTTTTATTTTAGCTTTTTGACTTGGTAATGCACGTACAGGAATTTTATTAACATATCCTAATTCATTTAATACTTTTTCAAATGAGTCCATTACTTCACTTCTCATTTGTTCTAATAATTGATCTTTTTTATATACTTCACTCATTCCTGCAATTTCACTCATAAATGTAGCTGGATTTGTTAATTTAAATGTATAGTTTCCAAAACATTTTATATTAACTGCTAATGGTAAAAGCTCTCCTGTCATTTGATTTGGAATTGCATGTGACCAATCATCATACATAACTGGTGTTGGTGTTCCAAATTTATTATTTATAATTTCTTTTATATTAAAGAAGAATACTGCTTGTTGCTTACTTGAAGCTCCATTATATGTGAATCTTTCCCACATTTCTTTAAACATTCCTTTAAATTCACCCTCAAACATTGATGGTGTAGATGATGTATCAAATTTATAATATCCTTCTTCTGCTGTTGCATCTATTACTTTTCCATTATCATATATAATAGCACATTGACCTTGTCCTACTATTATTGTACTTCCATTTGATATAACTCCATTTTTAGTTGTTTTTTTCATCATTAGTATATCATTTCCCATTTCTTCACATCTGATTGCTTCTTTCCATTGATCATGTAAAGTACTTCCTATTGCACCTACTGCTGCTTTTATTAATCCCATTTTTATTCCTCCTAATTTTATATTTATATATTTTTATTTTATCATTTGTATTCTTTTTTTGCAATGTATAATCCTTATTTTTCATTTTTAAAATTTTTTTTAGTTTTTTTGTTTTTTCTATTGACAAATATTCACAATTGTCTTATAATAATCATTGTCGTAAGACATAAGCCAGTTTATATTTATGCAGATGTGGCGGAACTGGCAGACGCACAGGACTTAAAATCCTGCGAGGGTTAAACCTCGTGCCGGTTCGATTCCGGCCATCTGCACCATAAAAAACTCAAGTAGCTCGTAAGATGTACTTGAGTTTTTTATTATCTTCAGAATTTATTGTAGTGTTACAATTATTTTAAACAATGTATTGCATTTTTATGTAAAATATAGTATAATATTACATTGTTTGTTGGTACAATGTACCTTGTTTTTTGTCTATGAAAGACAACTCACAAAGGAGAAAAAAATGATGAACGTAAAAATTTTTTCTAAATTTCTTAACATGAAAAATAAGAAAAAACTTAAAATTAAAGCTACAAAAAATATTGTTACATTTAAGTTTTGTTCTGCTGAAAGAGATTGGTCTAACCATTATAGAACTGAAATTTTTGCATTAGCTCATTCTTTACATATTAAAGCAATTGAAAGAAAAAATCTTATTGTTTTAAATTGTCCTGATAAATACATGGCTAAAACAATAAAAATGCACTTTATTCGGTAATTTCATAAACAAACAAGAGAAGCATTACTTTGCTTCTCTTTATTTTTTAAAATAATATATTATCACCATTTTTCTTTAGCCATTTATCGATTTCTATATAATTTGATATATATTTTTCAGCTAAATTATAGAAATCATTATTATGATATTTATATTTTATATGACATAACTCATGAACTATAATTGCATCAACTTTATCCATTGGCAACATTATAAGTCTTGACGAAAAATATAAATTTCTTTTATTTGGCATACAACTTCCATATCTAGTAATTGCATCTCTTATTTTTACTTCATTATACTTAAGTCCTGTTATTTCAGCCCAATATGGTAATCTTTTAGCAATTAAAATCTCTGTATTATTTTTGAATATTTTTTTTATAACTTTATCAACTGATTTTTTTATAACTTCTTGATCAATATTTTCTGGTACTATTATAATAAACCTTTTATTTTCTTCTTCAATTTTTACATTTATTTCTAACTTTTTAGTATATTCCCTAACAATATCAAACTCTTTTCCTTTATAAAAAATTTTTTCTTCATTTTCCCATTGTTTTACTGATTTTACTTCAGATGATACTATTTTCTTATATTTATCATATAAATTTTGCTCTTCAACTTTCAAAATCTCCAACATTCTTTTTGTTGATAATCTTGTAGGTTTTGTTACATTTAAAACATTTGCTTTAAAATACATTTTTATTGATTTTGAATTTTTATAATTTTTTATATTTATAGGTATTTCTATATCTTTTATTTTTATATATTTTTGTATCATAATCCTTCTATCTTACCTCAATTAAACCTCCATAATCAATTACATCTAATCCTTTAAATTCTATCACTTCTAAATTTCTTTCATGTATAAAGCTTCTTATTTTGTTTTGAAAATCAATTTTATCTAAATCTCCAAAAACAATTATTTTATTTTTTATCCTTGAAATACACCCACCTATAAAACCTGTTTTTTCACTATATTCATTTTCCTTTAATAATTTTATATCTAATTTCTCATCTAAATATAATGTCTTAATTCCGTGTTTCTGCAATATTTTATTTAATCCTTTATCTGTTACAATTGCAGAATTCTCATCAATTACAGCTATTGAACAATTAGTATATCCCTGTGTAGTATTTACTAATTCAAAACCATTATCTATTAATTTTTGTTTTAAAATTTTATCCGTGTACTTCAAATTATGTATAGCAAAATTTCCTATTATACAAACATTATATTTTATATCTTGAGGATATTGCATTAATACTTTTTCTTCCCCAAAAACAAAGTTGGAAATATCTTTAAAATTTTGAGTAGGTTCTACAATAATTTCATCTCTAACTCTACATACAAAAATATCCACATGTGATGATATTTCTGTATACACATTTTTATTAGTTGGAATTTCTATAATTTCATATCCCATATCTTGGATTCTCTTTTTTTCTATTTTTCTCATTCTTTTATCAATAATTACTTTTTTATTTGTCATTACTATATTAGTGCTCCTTAATTATTCTGGTATTTCTAATGTAATCTTTCCTAGTTTACTACTTCTAAAATCATCTAAAATTAATTTAGAAGTTCTTTCGTCATCTACTCTTCCTCCAAGTATAGCCCCTCTTTTCTTACCTATCAACTGCATAATTTCATAAATATTTTCATTTTCTGCTTGTTCTTGATTTAAAATTTCATTTATTTGTTTTTCATCTAAAGAATATCTTTGTAATAAATTATTTCTATAATTTTCTAACATAAATTTGGTTAATGTATATGCTACTTCCGTTAGCTCTAATATATCATCTTTTATCGTTCCCGTTATTGCTAAATTCATTGCTACTTTTTCGTTTTCAAACTTTGGCCATAATACTCCTGGAGTATCTAACAATTCTATTTTTTCATTAATTCTTATCCATTGTTTTTGCTTTGTTACCCCAGGTTTATTTCCTACTTCTGCTGATGTTTTTTTGGCAATCCTATTTATAAATGATGATTTGCCTACATTTGGAATTCCAACAATCATTACTCTTATTTTTCTTCCAATACGTCCTTTATCAGCCATTTTTTGCATTTCATCTTCCATTATTTTTTGAATTTGTCTAGTTGTTTCATTTACACCTTTTCCCGTTAATGAATCTGCTAATACTACTTTTCGCTCTTTTTTATTAAAATATTCTATCCATTTTTCAGTTTTTGCATTATCAGCTAAGTCATATTTATTTAATATTATTATTTTCTTCTTATTTTGTGTTATTTGCCTTATATCAGGATTTTGACTTGAATTTGGAATTCTCGCATCAAGTATTTCTACTACAACATCTATCATTTTTAAGTCTTCTGTTATTTGTCTTCTAGTTTTTGCCATATGTCCTGGAAACCAGTTGATATTAGTTTTATTATTTACTTCTTTTTTACTATTGTTTTCTTGTCTCATTTTTCTTTTTTGATACATATCCATATCATTTCACTTCCTTATCACTTTATTTCTTTGTATTATTCTATAATCTTTTCCCAGCATTCTTATTCTTCTATAAAATCCAATAATTACTGCATAAGAAATTTCAAACATTTTATTCATTAATTTAAACTTATTCAATTGCTAGAAAAACTTTTCTTTAATAATTCCAATTCTTTTTCTTCTTCTTTTAATATAAATGCTGCTTTAGCTTTCATTTCATAAAACATTTTCAATGAATCCCCATTTGGATTAAAACAATGTAATATACCATCATCATTTTCGAAAAAAATAAAACCATTCAATACATTATTTGACTTATAACAAATATCTGGCCTATCTTTAATTATTTTTTTCATGCTTTGAATATATTGTTTTAAAACCTCTTCTACTGTATAAAAAAATTCATTATATGTCTTTATAATGCAATAATTAAATTCTACAATTGATAAAGTAAATGCAATTCTGGGATGGTCACCATATTTATCATATATATCTCGCCTTATAGACTCCATCTCAAGTTTTAATTTTTTATTAATATTAAAATGAGGTGTTGATAGAATTTGTTCTATATCAAAACAATATTTATCTTCAAAAACTTCACTTACAATTAGATGTCCATGCTGAGAAAAATCTCTTAAACGCAATAATAAGCGATATGCAAATACATTATCATATAATTTTTTTAAACACTCATTATTGTATTTTATATTTATTTCATTATTTTCCCCGACAAATTTTTTCATAAAATTTTCTATTGACTCTTTTAAAGTTTTTGCAGAACTTATATAATTAATCACAAGAGAATTAATTATATATTCATCAGTATCTTCTAAATCAAAATCATAATTTTTGGAAATTTTATCATCATTTCCTAATCTATAAAAATTAAGAATGAGCTTAAGATTTATTCTAAAAATTCTAAATAATTGTTCTATTTCCTGAATATACGTTGTAATATCAACAAATGTTTTCATTATATTTTTTTCTTCATTATTCATGTATGGTATTTCTATATCTTGTATATTAAATTTGCAATCCTTCGCAAAAATATAATCTCTTAATTTCATTCTTAATCTTCTCCTTTATAAGCTTTTCAAGTTAACATTTTATTTTTTTCATATCCTTAATCTTTATTTTATTTTCACATTATATCATACATATACTTATTTGAAAATAGTTTATGTAAATAAAACAAGAATTCTTTGCAAATCTTACACAAAAAATTCTTGTTTTACTATTAATAATATTTGTATTCATTAGTATCATCACGTGAATCTCTTTTTTTCAGTTCCTCATCATAATTTTTATTGTTAAAATACCAATCTGTTTTTTCATCTTTAGGGTGTGCCTTTCTATTTTTGTCTAGTATAACATCAAATAAACAGAATATAGCTAACAATGTTGCCATTAGATCACATACTAAATTTGCACTTAATGCTATAGATATAGTTTCTCCACCCACAATAGAAATCAACGAATTAAATAAATGTTGGCCATAATACAATCCATACATAAGAAAGTACGCTAATGCTCCTATCAAATTTCTTCTTATTACTAATATAATACATATAAGTGTTATAAAAGAAATTATTATTTCAAATGTTAAATTATATGATACAATTCCTATAACATCAATTGAAAATTGTGTACACAATGCAACAATTGCTCTAAACATCCAAAACATTACCATAAATATTATTATTAAGATTGTTCCAAAACTCATATTTTATTCCTTTCTTTTGTTTTTTCTTATATAAAAAGTTGGTATGTAGAAAATATTTTTTCTATACCAACTTTGCTTTTAGTCTTCATCTACAAAATTAAACTCATCTTTATATTTTTCTTTAAATATTTGAAATACTTTATTTAATATTTCTTCATCGTCAACTCCAACATAAGATTCTTCATCTGAATCTTCATCTGTGTCTTCAAGTTTTAGTATAACTACCTCTCCTTCTTCCTCTTCTCCTTCTTCAGCTACTGGTAATAATACTACATATTCTTCATCATCTAATTCAACTAAATCTAAGAATTCAAATCTTACTTCATTTCCATCCTCATCATTTAATACTATTATATTATCAACTTCTTCGTTTTCCATTTTTTAATCCTTCCTTTCTAAAACATTTATATTTTTCAATTTAATTAACCTTTATCTTATTTAAATAAGTTTCTAAAATATATACTGCAGATATAGTATCTACTATATTTTTCTTTTTATACTTATTAACATCTAACAAGTTCATTGTTTTATGTGCTGCAACTGTTGTTAATCTTTCATCTATTGTTTCTATTTTCAAAGTATTATATTTACATTTTAATTTATGAATAAATTTGTCTGTTATTTCTGTTCTTTCTGATTCTGTTCCATTCATATTTATAGGTCTCCCTATAACAATTGTATCTACTTCATATATAGAAAATAATTCATCAAGTCTTTTTAATATTACCTTATCAGAACCTTTATTATTTATTGTTTCAAGCCCTTGAGCTGTTATATTTAATGCATCTGTTATTGAAATTCCAGTTCTTGCATCACCATAGTCTATTCCTAAGATTCTTTTCATAAGATATTCCTTTCTATTTATCTAAGTCTATAAAATTTCTTACCATTTTTTCTAATAATTCGTCTCTTTCTATAGTTCTTATTTTATTTCTTGCATTGTTATGGCTTGTTATATATGTTGGATCTCCTGATAATATATATCCAACAATCTGATTTATTGGATTATATCCTTTTTCTACAAGTGCTTCATACACTTCTTTTAAAGTTTCTTTAGCTTTTTCGTTTTTTTCTTTTTCAAAATTGAAACTCATAGTTTTATCAAAATCCATTATCTTACCATCCTTTTCATAAAATACTTTTATATTGTTGTTATGCTATGTTCATTTTTATCACAACTGTCTAAATATTGTTCTAATTTTTTTAGAACTTCTTCCATTCCAGTCCCCTTATAATATGTTGTTATAACAAAATTTAATTTTGCATTAACTTGTTGTATCTTTTTCTTTTTAGAATTTTTTTCATTTTTTTCTTCATCATCTAAGTCTACTGTTTGGAAATTTTCTTCTAATGAAATATTCATTTGTTCTGCATTTGATTTTATATTTGTTATAAAATCTATAACAGAATCTGTTGTTACACCTGAAAATACTATTACAAATTTGGGTCCCATATATCTAATAAAAATATATTCATTTGATATATTTTTTCTTATATATTTACTTATATCTATAATAACCTGATTTCCTAACTTTCTTGAATATTTATCATTTATTTCTTCTATATTAGCTATTCTAAACATACAAACTGCTGAAGTTGTATATTGATCAATAGTTTTCTTTCCTTCACCATATAAATATTCCTCTGAATATAATCCTGTAAATAAATCTTTTCTTACTATTGCTTCTAATGTTTTTTGATGTACTACAGTTTTTAAAACTGCTACTATGTTATCTTTTACAACTTCAAATATTGTTGTATCTATATTATCAAAGTCATGAGCAATTCCACTTTCTATAATCCAATATCCTATATAAACATTATCTTCATATATTGGAAAAAATATAGCTGATTTTGCTCTTGCAAATTCCATTGTTTGATATGGTAATTTCTCATTTTCGTTATTAATAGTTATATATTTAGGTGTTGCTGTTGCAATACTATCTTTAAATATAGGAACATCTTGCAAATTTCTTAATGTTTCCCAATGCTTTTGGTCTACATTTGTTGCTTTTATTTGATATTCAGCTCCATCAAATACAACAATTGTTGAATATTTTATTTCATATTTTTCAATCAAAATATCATTTATCTTTTTTATCTTATCATCAACAGAAGATGTTTCTCCTATTGTACTTAAAAAATCTTGTAAAACTCTTAAGTTATTTGCTTGTCTTTGTAAACTATTAAACTCTTGTATTTTACGGTGAATTTGTACATTATAGATAAGTAATCCAATAACAATTGCTACTAATATTCCTACAATTATAAACATTTATTATTTTCCCTCCAATACTAATATCTTTTACTCATTTGTTCTAATGTACTATTCATACTTGAAGAAAAAGTAGTATTTTTCACTGACGGTGGGGTATATTTTCCACCATTACTGCTATTTGATGTACTATATACTGATGTTGCTAATTGTTTTAAGCTTTGTAATATTTTTTTTGAATATCCTTTTAATGATACATCACAAATTACTAAACCATTTAAATATCTTAAATATGTTTCTGTTTCAAATGGAATTGTAATTCTTTTTACTGTTTTTCTATTAAACAATTCTTTTCTGACTGTCATACTTGCATCATTATAAATTGAAATTCCACCTACTAAAATATCTTCATTTAATTCTTTTGTTTTTATATATTTGTTTAATACTACTCTTGCCTTTTCTTCACTAAATGCGCCCTTGTCACTTAGTTTTCTTAAAAATAATGTAAGTGGTTGTATTGTTAATATATCCATTGATTGTACCAAATAAATTTCTTTTGAATATTTAAAATATCTATCTGGTGTATCAAAATCACAATCTAATAAAACCATATTATGTTTTGTTAATAATGTTTGAATTATTGGTTCAACATTTTCAATTTCTTCAACATCAAATGCTGATGTATATACTGTTAAATTCTTGTGTATTTCTATTCCATCTGCTACACCGTCTTTTAATTTTTTTATACATTCATTTGCTTTATTTCTTAACATTTCTTCATTTTTTGTATATATATAGTATGCATTTCTATTTTTGGTTAAATCTAATATTGCTGTATTAACGTTATTTAAAGATAAAATTTCAGCAACATTATTAACTAAAAATGATGTTCCATTTTTGCTTGTTCCTACAAATGCAACAATTTTTTGATTTGGTGCTAATATTCTGTTCATATCAAGTTCCTCATATTGTGGCACTTGTGGTCTCATATTTGGAATTTGATAATTTTCTTCAATTACATTATTTACTGAACTTACATTTTCAGAATCTTCCTTATATTGTGGAAATACAGTATTTTCTGGTTTCGAATATATCTCAGTCTCTTCATTTTCTTCTTGTCCAAAACCTGGTAAAATACTATTATATTCATCTTCTGTTTCTTCCTCTTCGGCAAATCCTGGTAATGTTGTTTCATCTTCCTCTTCTGGTTCAAGCTTTGTAGTATTGTTTTGCTCTAAATCACTAAATCCTGGTAATATACTTTCATTCTCTTCTTCAGCAACTGTATTGTTTAACTTTTCTTCTGAAAATCCTGGCAAAACGCTTTCTTCTTCGACTACTTCATTTTTTCTTGGACGACCTCTTTTACGTTTTGGTGCTTGTTCTACTTGTGGTTGTTCTGTAACTATCTTTTTTGGTCTTCCTCTTCCTCTTTTTACTGGTTGTACAGGTGTCTCTACTTTATCTTCTTCAATTTTATTTATTATTTCTTCATTTGTATTATTACTTTCTTCTGGCATTTCTTCTTCTGTATTATAAATTGGTTCAAATTCTGATTCTTCTTTTATTTCTGGAATTACAGGATCAACTGTTTTTATTACCTTTTTTGTATTTGAACTCATAGCAGAAGGAATTACGACTGGTTCTCTTAAAGTATTTTCGTTAGATTTTAACATAATTTCACTTGTGCCTTTTGTTTCTTCTTCCTGTTTCTTTTTCATTGTTTGATATTTTTTTAGTTGTTTTTCTTCTTTGTTATTAACTCTTACACTATTTGAAATTCCATCATAAGCGAATATATCTAAATATCTACTTGATCTTTCTTCTAATACTGCTCTTACATTTAATGGAAGAAATTTACATATTATTTTTAATTGAATATTATTATATTGTGATGCTATACTATCAAAACTATCAACTATTTTTTGCTCATCATTTCCTATTTTTTTATAATGTGCTAATATATTTTGAATTTCTAATTCGCTAACTTCATTTTCATCATTTTTTTCATAAAGTACATCTTCTGAATCTATTTTATAATATATTTTCGCTTCTTTTTTAGAACGAGGTCTATTTATTAGCCTACAAACTTCATTTATACTTCTATCTGCGCCTATTATTGCATTATATATTCCAATTCCAAATAATTTTACTAAAAGTTCTTCTCCTTTTACACGTCTCTCTTCACAAATTAAAATAATTGGAATATCTTCTCCTTTTACATTTGATGCTTCATCACTTATACTATCAAGTCTTCCAAATATAAAATTATCCATTTGTTCATGATCAGAGCTTGCATATTGTTCTAGATCTTCACTAATAACTATTCTGTCATATGTTTTGTCTCTTTGCAATTCTTTTAAGATGGCATTGAAGTAATATACATTCTTATAATTGATTATTTCTTTATATTGTTTTTCATATTGTTTTATAATTGTTTCTGACATCTTGTCATTACTTACTGCAAATAAAACTTTCATTTGTTACCCCCTTCCAAATTTTACAACAATCGCAAAGGCTAATGGTAAAATTTGGCATATTACTAAAATAGTTATAAATGATATCATTGTAACTAAGCCTTTTTCTTGTGTATCTAATTTTCTGATTCCTATAACATATTGATATATTGCACTTATTGCAATTCCCAAAAAACAAAATGGAATACTATAAATTCTGATTATGTTTAATACATAAGCAGCTATTCCATATGCATCTGAACCATATTTTTCTTTATAATCTTCTAAAGATTTTGTTGCGTTCTCTTTTATTTTTATTAATTGACTTTCATTTTCTGCATCTATGATAGATGTACTATTTGATTCTGCAAATACTCTTGTTGTTCCAAAAATACATAATGAAATTATCAAAATTAGTGCGATTGTTGCTATTTTTTTCATATCTATTTTCCTTTCTCATTATTTGTTATTTTTACTTATATATCATACACTAGAATTAAAAAAATAGCAAGTTATTTCTTGCTATTTTTTATATTTTTTTGTATAAATATTCCATATAACTATATACTTTATTTGCCCATCCTGAATCACTTGCATATTTTTTATTTACAGCTGTTACAGTACTTCCATTATAGTATGTTCCAACAGCTGTTTCACCATTATATATTTCTGTTCCTTC